>JACCDW010516032.1_pt1 | contig 13374 bp, 8 predicted proteins | sample 7449781 | NCBI WGS metagenome assembly JACCDW01 (sample SAMN15323449, study PRJNA562643) | freshwater metagenome | isolation source: river surface water | place: USA:Blue River Watershed | collected 2017-08-18 | reverse complement strand
TAACACCAAGTCCAGTTCAGAACCTGGCTTACGCATAATGCTATTAATGTCAATCGCAATTTGGTAATAGTCACTTTCTAATTCCTTGTATAAAATATCAATCGTGTCTTTTAAATTTTTCTTTTTTATGTTTTGATCAGCAAGCGTAGTTGTATTCGCATTTGCATCTTTACCATTTAACACTGCAGTCAATCCCTGACGCTCAGCTTCCTGTTGTGCTTTAAACTTTCGGTTATAAGCTTCCTCTATACTTGTTTTGCTTTCATCGGAACGTAAAGTGTCAATTTGAAAACGGCTACGTTTAATAAAGGCGCCTTCACTATAGGCATCCCCAATTAAACCACCTGCACGTCTTACAATATCACTTACTCTTTCTACCCTGGTGCTTAAAGTATACTTACCTACATTTTGTACCTGACCTACAATACTTACTACTTCCGGATTAGTATACCCTACTTTTTTAGTAATGGTGACTACATCCATAGGTTGCAACACAAAATTTTCTTGACCATTGTTAAAACTTAAGTCACCATTAATTTCAGTTTTTAAAATAGTAGCCACTTGATTGTCGGTTACTTTTTCACCGTATTGAATCAGTCTTGCTACTTCCACTTGCTTGTTGGCAGCATACGTAAATCCACCTGCCATTAAAATTAAATCCTTCACCGTCATGCTGTCTACATAGTTAAAACGGCCCTGACTTCTTACTTCTCCTAATAAATCAACTGTTAAAGAATCTCTTAATTCTAAAATGCTATTCACATACAACTCATCCTCACGTTGTAATAATAAGTTTTGACTCGCATCCCCTTGTAAGGCCTTGGATAAATTAATACTTACTAATTCTTTTAATAAATTAGGCTTAAGTCTAATTAACTGTGCACGTCCTGCAAATGCATCTTCTTTTAATCCGTCTGCTCTTTTTACCAAGTCAGCAATACGCATGCCTGGGGTTAATTCATATACATCCGGACGAAATACCGCTCCTGTTAATTTTACTCGGTTTTGAAAACGATCTAAAATTTTAGAAATCTGAATAATGTCTCCACCCTGTGGTTGGTATTTTGCAAAGTCGGCAAAGGCAATATCCTTCACCGCTTTTTCTTTGTCATTTTTTTGAATCACTTTTACCCAAGCAGTATACGCCGTATCATCAAAGCCACCTGCGTACTGTATAAATTGGGAAAGGCTTTCTTTTCCATTTATTTCAAAAATACCTGGACGTTTTACCTGTCCTTTAATTTCTAATCTTCCTAAGTGAGGAGCTACTTTAATTACATCATGGTCTCTTAATCCTACATTCTGTGATTGATCTCCGTTTTGCATAAAGGCATACAAGTCTATTTTCTTGTACACTTTACTATCGCGAATTAATTCAATTTCACGGAAGCTTCCTATATCACTTGGACCACCTGCCTTACTTAATACACTTAATACCGTAGACAAAGAAGGTACATTGTAGTTGCCACTTTTTTGTGCACCAATTACGGTTACTTGAATAGTTCTGGTATCTCCAACGGTTAAAGCCAATTTAGATTCACCGCTTCTTAAACTTGGATACGCTGTGTTGGCCATTTGTTGTCTGACTCTTGCGGTAGCGGCCTCAATGGTTAATCCTGCTACTTTTACACGACCCACATTTTCAATCACCACCGATCCTTCTTTACTCACGGTTAAGTCCGTTGAATATTCTTGCACTCCATATACGACCAGCTTTAAAACATCATTCGCACCTACTTCATAGTTAACTGGCGTTGCAATATTTTCATTTTCTCTAAATCCAGTCGTGTTGTTAAACAACTCGGCTCCGTAAATAAGTGGATTGATTTTATGTTCATTCTCCATCTCTTCAAACGAATACTTGTTAGCCGTATCGCTTAATTTTTTACTGCTATTGCTTTGTTTTGTCAAAGGAGATTTGCTACTTGTTCCTGTATTGCTAGACAATCTTGTTTTTAATTTTGCAAATTCTGCTGGGCTCATTCCCTTTGCTAGTGCTTGCGACTCCACCATGTCAATGGTCATGCCCGATTTTTTTAACTGGGCTTGTATTTGACTAATTTCTGCATTGGTTAATGCATCCACTTTTACAGTGCTTAAATCTTGTCCTGCTAAAAAGCTTTGCGCATGCGCAGTTAAGCCTAAAATAGATACAAAAACACTTAGGAGTAAAATTCGAAATAGTTTCATAGAATGAATTAAGAGGTGGGTATTTGTTTTGAAGGCATGGCTTCGCCTCCTTGAGTCACAAAATAGCCGTGTAACTGATTAAAAAATAAGCAATTAGAGCCTATAATTTACAAATACAAAGATAGACATAATCCTTAATATAACTACTAAATGGGGGGTAGTTATTCTATAAGATTTTCCTATAAATGGGGGGGAGATGGCCCAAAATTAGGCAAATATGCCATAAGCAAAATGGCCCCCATCAGGAGGCCATTTATTTGATTTACATTATATTTATATTATATATCTAAAATAATAATAATCAATAGATATTAATCGAAATTTAAAGGAAAGTTCAACTTTAAGCTAAAATTACGTCCCATATTAAACACACCCATGCGTCCAGTGGCCTCGTTAACCGCTGTATACTTTAAACGGTTTAGGTGGTTTTGATAAGCCACATCCGTTAGATTTTGGGCGGTAAGGGAAAGGGAGCAAACCGTTTTTCCCCTTTTGGTGAACTGGGTACCCATTCCAAAATGGAGTAAATGGTAGGCCGGTGTAGTAGTTTCAGTATTGTATCCGGTAAAAGCATTGTTTTGTGCAAAGTTGTTGTCCAACTGTAAAGAGAAGTAATTGTTTTTAAATCGACCCTTTCCATTGCCAAACTCATATCTTAATTCAGTGATCCATCTTGCAGAAGGGATATTGGGTAAATTTTTACTGTCATCTATTGCCGTATTAAACTGACCTCTTACATATGAAAAAGTATTTTCAAAATGCAACCCATCAATTGGATGCGGATGTATGTCTAAATTAAATTCTGCTCCATACAAGTTTGCATTTTGTTGACGAAAATCAAATGCATATAATTCCTCACCATCCTCATTAACAATAATGGAGTCCGATGCATTGGCACCGAATAATTTTTGATAAAAGATATAATCTGTCACTTGGTTGTAAAAAACATTTCCTGCAAAGGAAACATGTTCATTACTCCACTCTGCTCCTAAATCAAATTGTAAACTTTTCTCGGAACGTAAATTAGAATTACCATATTCATATCTATTCGTTCCTTCATGCGCTCCATTACTTGCCAGCTCGGCTAAATTAGGTGCACGATATCCTCTCGCTACATTAAATTTAAAAATTAAATCCTTGCTTGCTTCGTAAGTAACCCCAAAGGATCCAGAAACATTATTGAACTCTTTATTGCTCTCCACTGGATTATATAAAGCAATGCAAGCCATGCCTGGAGGACATCTAAACTGAGCAGGATCAATATAGTTCATATGCTTTTGGTCGTAACGTAAACCTCCACTAAAAGTAAATTTATCTGCTTTTTTTTGTGTGTAAAAAAACAATCCAACTTCTACAGACTTATATTCTGGAATTAATGTTTCTACCCCCCTGTTTATATTTTCTTGTCGCATTCCATTAACACCAACGGTATGTTTCCAATTATTTTTTTCTGGTAATAAATATTGGAACGAATAATTTAAGGTACCTAAATCAAAATATAAACTTTTCTCGCTGGGATCATCTACATTACCAAACTCTTGTCTTTCATTGCGTTGATACGCGATATTGGCCTTTAATTTTCCTGCACCCCAATTAATACTATTGTCTAAAATATATTTGGTATGTCTTACATATTGATAAGGTACATTGGGATTGGTACTATTAAAATCGCTTTGAGTAGCCACTGCCATGTCTCCCCCTGGTAATGGTTTAAGGAAAGCACCAGTTGCATCACGCTCCCCTTCTATCATACCCAACTTTTGTGAAAATTGATTGATGATTAAATGTGTGTGTCCCCAATCCCTTTCTAGGCCTATGTATCCGCCGCCGTTTAATTCATTGAATTTTGAATTCAATACATAGCCATCATATTTATTTTTATAATCTCCCGCAGTTTTGCTAGTTGCATTCACACCCCACACAAAACCTTTTTTGTTGCCTGCAAGATCCACATGATATCCTTGTAAATTGTTATTGCTTTGATAATTACTAAATACATTTCCTCTGATAGCACCTTCGGCAACCGGTACATTAGAAACAATATTAATGACACCACTTAATGCCTCACTTCCATAAATAATGGAAGCAGGCACTTTTAACACTTCTGTGCGCGCAACATTGTATTCATCTATTTCAATACCATGTTCGTCACCCCATTGTTGTCCTTCTTGTCTAACGCCATCATTGATCACCATCACTCTATTGTATCCTAATCCTCTAATAATAGGTTTTGAAATTGCTGGACCTGTACTTAATTGATTCACACCAGGTACTTTAGACAAGGCGTCTATAAAATTTGTGCTAGTAGATTTAAATAAATCTTCTTTCTTCACAATAGTAACAGGGGTAGGTGTTTTACGCGAACTGGTTGCTCGTAAAAAACTCGTTACTGTTACATTGCTTGTTTCCACGCCACTATGACCTAATGTAAAATCCTGAGTGGTATTGACTTGTGCGTTAATGATACCTGAATAAATAGCATAACCAATATAGCTTACTTCCACTTGATGTTCTGCTTTTGGCAAACCAATAGTATACATACCATTGCTATCTGTCAGCACGCCTTTTTTATAATCAGGAAAATAAATACTTGCTCCTTTTAAGAATTTACCCGTAGTCTTATCTGTAACCTTACCACTAATGGTAATGTTTTTATTTTGAGCGAAAATAGAAGTACTTAATAGTGTAAGTACAAACACATATAAACTAATATGTTTAAACATAAATGATAATTGAATTTGAAAAAAAGAAATAATGCACTACTGTGCATTTCAAAAATCAACTATACAACTGGGGGACCACGTGAATCAAAAAGAGAAGTATTGCAACTTGCAATAAATGTTAAATCACTCGAATAGTGTTTAATATAAGTAGCTGGTCTTTCAATAACCAACTCAAAATTGTAATGTATGAAAGTAGAAGTAACTACCAACAAATCATAAGAACAATGGATACTGGATTTCTCAACCTGATCTATTGGCAAGTCAAGATGTACCTCGCAGGTAGTAGGGTCTACGTGCTTGGCGACCAGGTCGTGAATGCTTTTTTGCGGCGTAATGCAAAACGCAAAAAGAAACAATCCAACAATGGCTATGATTTTCCTTATGGTTGATTGATAAAACACGTTCTAATTAAAGAATAAAGTTAGGCCAAAAGCATTATAAATGCACGAGCAGGTATTTAAGTTGGTTGAAAAAAGTCAATTTTAACATATTCATTTCCATTGATTTTGAACCTTTTAGGCTCAAATGGGTTATAACTAGGGGGTCAAAACCAGAAAAATTTGGCTAAAAGTCAAAAAGAATGTAATTTTGATGTTCAAACATTGAATTAACAAATAAATCATACACAATGCAATTATTAGATGCTTTAAAATGGCGTTACGCTGTTAAAAAAATGAACGGTACTAAAGTACCTGCCGATAAATTGAATAACATTTTGGAAGCAACTCGTTTGGCTCCAAGTGCATTCGGTTTAACTCCCTACACGATTATTGTGGTAGAAGACGAAGAGACTAGAAAAAAATTACAACCCGCATTTTACAATCAAGCTCAAGTTGTAGATGGTAGTGCGGTAGTTATTTTTGCTGCATGGAAAAATGTAACTGAAAAAGAAGTGGCTGAATACATGGCAGATATCGCTGAGCAAAGAGGAGTACCTGTTGAATCTTTAAATGATTTTGCTGGATACATTAATGGATCTATCAAAAACTTAAGTCCTGAACAAGCAACGACATGGGCTGCAAAGCAGGCCTACATTGCGTTAGGCTTTGGTTTAGTAGCAGCTGCTGCTGAAGAAGTGGATGCAACTCCAATGGAAGGATTTATTCCTGCACAAGTGGATGAAGTATTGGGATTGGATACTTTAGGTTTAACAAGTGCAGTTGCAATGACATTGGGCTACAGAGATGCAGCAAATGATTATTTAGTAAATGCTAAAAAAGTAAGACGTGTAAACGAGAAATTAATTATCAAAAAATAATTGATTCCGAAATACATTATTCGATACAAAGTTAGTTTTGGATTGTAGCAAGCAATCATGAACAGAGGGCGGCTCTTAGAGTCGCCCTTCTTTTTTAGATACCTTCTGACATAGGTATTTAAGGTATAAATACTTGATTTCCAGGTCCCTTAAGTCAATACATTCGGTTAATCATTCATATAACTTAAAAATCAATTATGCGCATATTTGATTTTTATGCGTATTTTTATAATAATTAAAAACAAACATGAAGTCAAGGCTTAACATAACTATTGAAGAGAGCGTATTGAGAAGCGTAAAGTACTTAGCAGAAGAACAAAACACAAGTGTTTCCGAGCTAGTTGAAAATTATTTTAAAACAATTATTAAGCCTAAAAAAACAAGCTCCCTCTCTCAAATAATTAAATCATTACCCAAGCCGACACTAAAAAAAGATTTTAATTGGAGGGAAGAATATTATCAAGCCAAAAAAAAGAAATATGGCTTATAAAATATTTTTTGATGTTAATGTAGTCTTAGATTATACACTTCAAAGAAGTAGTTTTAATGAAATTGAAATTATATTCAATAATATCGAAGCGGGTTATCACAGAGGCTATATCACCAGTGCCACTATTCATACCTTATCTTACTTTTTAACAAAAGAGTATGGACAAAAGAAAGTTCAGAATTTACTACTAAACTTACTTTCAACCGTTACCGTAGTTGACCCGCCTCAAGCAGTAATCAACAATGCATTACATGCTAATTTTAATGATATAGAAGATGCACTACAGGTGTATACAGCCTTACATCATAAAATGGATTTCTTTTTAACCAGTGACAAAAAGTTAATGAAAGAATCGAGTGAGGTATTACCTATTTTAACAGCAGGTAAATTTGTTGCCTCCTATTGCTAGTAACTACCCTTCCGCCCTTCCCATCATCCAGGTTTTAAACCCTGCAAAGCTCGCTTCCATTGGAATAGCCACTTTTGGCTTGTTCAATAAAAATTGAACTGAAGCAGGTATGGTAAGGGTTTGGCCAATAGCGGCTTCTACTACTTCAGGAAATTTAACAGGATGCGCAGTTTCTAAAATAACAACATGAGCCAATTCATTGTTGGATGCATCCTCGTTCAAAGTTTGTTGTGCTTGTATAAATTGTTCTGCTGCCAAATACGCCACGGCTCCATGTGGATCTAAAATATATTGATGTGTTTTAAATACACGGGCAATAGTAGCTGCTGTAATATCATCGTTAAAACTATAACTTAATAAACCCTGCTTTAGATTTTCAAATTTGTTTTGCATTATTTCCATAATACGCACAAAATTACTTGGGTTGCCTACATCCATCGCATTAGAAACAGTTGCTACCGACTTGCGTACTTCATATCTGCCCGTTTCTAAATATCTAGTCACTACATTATTACTATTACAAGCAGCAATAAATTGTCCTAAGGGCAATCCACTTGCCTTGGCCATCATACCCGCACAAATATTTCCAAAGTTTCCACTAGGCACCACGATATGCATAGGTTTATGATCCCCATATTTTGCTACCCATTGTTGCCATGCAAAAAAGTAATACAATTGTTGAGGCAACCAACGTGCTACATTAATGGAGTTGGCAGAGGTTAAATTATAGCTTGCATTTAACGCTTCATCCATGAAGGCATCTTTTACGATGGCCTGACAATCATCAAAACTTCCATCCACTTCCAAGGCTGTTATATTTTGGCCACAAGTGGTTAATTGTAATTCCTGAATAGGGCTTACCTTTCCTTTAGGATATAAAATAATGACTTCTACCCCTTCCACTCCTAAAAATCCATGGGCAACTGCGCCGCCTGTATCTCCGCTGGTTGCTACCAATACCGTGCTTGGTTGAGTGCTTGCCGTATTGACTTCACCATCCTTAGCCACTTGCTGCTCGCGCATTTGTTTTGAGAAATAACCCAGGCACCTGCTCATAAATCTTGCCCCCACATCCTTGAATGCCAAGGTAGGACCGTGGAATAATTCTAAAGAAGAGAGCTGATCGGTTATAGGAACCAACGGAAAATCAAAGTGAATGGTCTCCGCGCAAATTTGTTGCAAGGAAGCATCGTCTATCAAACCACCTACATAAGGTTTCATGACTTCAAAAGCAAGGCTTGCTTTATCTAAGGTTTTAAATCTTTCTATTTGAGCTGCAGTGAACTTAGGAATTTCAGTGGGAAAATACAATCCTTTGTCTGGCGCTTGTCCAGTAATGGCTGCTGTTTTAAAATTGACATTCGGTGATTGTTTTCCTAAACTATAATATTGCATCTCCACTTATTTTAAATACGTTTATACGTATTCGTAAAATTTAATTTTAAAATTAGGCTTCTATCTGCACCCCTTCTTGGTTAATGGTAGTTACATAGGTATGATGTGCTAAGCCCAATCCTTCGTATAATTTTTTCATTTCTGTTTCTACTGCCAAAGCATTTTCTTTTTCCTTACTTAAGAAAAAGATGGATGGACCCGATCCTGATATACCTCCACCCAAGGCGCCTGCCGCCTTACATGCTTTTTTCAATTCATCAAAGCCTGGGATTAAAATAGAACGCACCGGTTCAATAATGACGTCTTCTAAAGAGCGACCAATTAAATCATAATCCCCTTTCATTAAGCCAGCAACCAAACCTGCGATATTTCCCCATTGCTTAATGGCATCTTTTAATTGTACATTTTGTTTTAATATACTTCTGGCGTCTGCAGTGCGTACTTCAATTTGAGGATGTACAATGGTTACATATAAAGTAGGAGAAGGAAGCGCTACAATTTCAAGTGGAAAAATAGATCTTACCAAGGTTACACCACCATGAATACAAGGGGCTATATTATCGGCATGCTTTACACCAGATGCCACTTTCTCTCCATTCATGGCAAATCGCACTAAATCATCTTTTGAAAAAGGATTGCCTAATAAATAATTAGCCCCTACCACCGCGCCTGCACTACTTGCAGCACTAGATCCTACTCCACTGCCCGGTTTAATGAGTTTATTTATTTTTACCTCAAATCCAATGGTGGAAAAATCAACTCTTTTGTTTGATACGCGCTCAACTTTAGATTCAGCGGTGCTTGTTGTTCCTTCGTTTTCTGATGCTAATGAATTTTCAATTAAACAGTTGGATGTATATTCATCGATCAAAGCTAGCAATGCAGCACCCGCTACATTCTTTGCTGGGTCGGTAGGTAAATTGTAATGGTCTACATTAATAATCGTAATAGCAGCTTGCCCTGCAGCAAGGTTTACCAATCGCATTTCCATTTCATCATATGGATTGTTTACTGCAAAGCCCAATATATCAAAACCACAAACCATATTGGCTACCGTTGCGGGGGCTTTAATTTTAATCCATTGACCTAAAGGAACCATTTTGAATGCTATTTAATATTCACACTTAATTTTAATACTTACCCACTATCAAAAGAACAGCCTATACTATTTTATACTCTTGCTGCTCTAATAATATCCGCAAACACACCCGATGCAGTTACATCGGCACCCGCCCCCGCCCCCTTAATCACCAATGGCAATTCAGGATAACGCATACTCGTAAACAAGACTAAATTGTCTTTACCATATAAATGATAAAAATCAGAACTTGGTTGTATATGTTGCAAACCTACTTTAGCAGTTGTTTTTCCTTCCCCGTCGCTTTCAAATTTAGCGACAAATTTTAACTTACAACCTTCTGCTGCAGCCCTATCATATAATTTTTTGAAATGTGCTTCTTGTTTTTCCATCTCTGCATAAAAATCTTCTACAGTTCCATCAAAACAACTTGCGGGTAAAAACCCTTCATTCACTATATCACTCATTTCTATCTTGCTACCCGCTTCACGTGCTAGTATCATTATTTTACGCATTACATCCGTTCCCCCTAAATCCAATCTTGGATCTGGTTCGGTATATCCTTCTTTTTGTGCTTGTCTTACTACTTGTGCAAAGCTTTGACCATCGGTTCCGCCCTGGTAATTATTAAATACAAAGTTTAAAGTGCCAGACAATACTGCTTCAATTTTATGAATGCTATCACCACTTCTAATTAAATCGTTTAAGGTACCAATAATGGGTAAGCTGGCGCCCACATTGGTTTCAAATAAGAAAGAAGCATTGTAGGCTCTTGCCAAGCTTTTTAACTTTGCATAATTTTCATAAGGCGAAGAGCATGCTATTTTATTACAGGCTACAACCGATACCGCTTTTTCCAATAATTGTGCATATACATTCGCTACCGTATCATGTGCCGTTACGTCAACAAAAATACTGTTGCGTAAATTGTTTTCTAAAATGGTAGCCACATACTCCTTTGTAGTGCCAGTAGGAGCCGCAGCCAATTGTTCTTTCCAATTGCTTAAATCAATTCCCTCTACATTTATCAATTGCTTTTTACTATTGGCTATCCCTACAATATTAATTTGAAGTCTTAAGGCTTTTTTTAAGTAGGCTATCTGCTTGTTTATTTGATCAATTAATTTACCACCTACATTTCCAGCACCCGCTATGTATACGTTTACTTGCTTATAAGAAGTTTCAAAGAATTCTTCATGCAATACGTTAATGGCTTTTTTTACATCGGCACTTGCTATTACCGCAGTAATGTTTTTTTCCGAAGAACCTTGTGCAATTGCACGCACATTAATACCATTGCGCCCTAACACACCAAACATTTTACCACTAACGCCTGGGTGATTTTTCATTTGTTCGCCCACCAAGGCCAATATGGCCACTTCCTTCTCTACAATTAAAGGCTCTACTTTTTGGGTATTGATTTCTTGTTCAAACTCTGCATCCACTGCAAGTTTTGATTGGTGTGCATCATTGGCATTCACCCCTACACAAATAGAATGCTCGGAGGAGCTTTGGGTAATTAAAATAATATTAATATGCTTTTTGGCTAAAGCATCGAATAATCTTTTAGAGAATCCAGGTATACCTACCATGCCACTTCCTTCCAAGCTTAATAAACAAATATCCTTGATGCTAGAAATACCTCTAATAAAATTGGTATCACTTGGAGATTCATTTTTAATAATGGTACCTGGATGGGTTGGTTCAAAAGTATTTTTAATCCAAACTGGAATGTTTTGATGCATCACCGGTTGAATGGTAGGTGGATAAATTACTTTGGCTCCAAAATGCGATAACTCCATTGCTTCCTGGTAAGAAATTTGTGGAATCTCTTTTGCATTATGTACCATTCTTGGATCGGCTGTCATCATCCCACTTACATCGGTCCATATTTCTAGGGCGGTTGCTTTAACCGCCGCCGCATAGATAGCACCTGTATAATCAGAGCCACCCCTTCCTAAAGTGGTGGTATTGCCCTCGGCATCCGATGCAATAAAGCCCGGCGCCATGTACAATTGAAACTGATTATGATCCGGATGCGCAAAATAGCTTTGAATATTTTTGGAAGTGGTTTCTTTATCCACCACTGCATTTAAATAGTTGGAATTCGTTTTTATTAGCGCCCTTGAATCCACCCATTGTTGCTTTATTCCTTTAGAGTCAAATGTAGCCGCTATTATTTTGGAAGAAAGTAGCTCTCCATAACTTACAATTTTATCCTGCATACGATTAGACAATTCTTTCAACATGAAAAGTCCTTCGCAATTAGATTCTAATTCATTGATAATTTGTTTCACCATGCTTAAAGTGGCAGACTGCGCCTGTATAGGCAACAGCGCACGCACTGCATCCAAATGCTTTTGTTCAATATTTTGAATAATAGTTTTGTATGCTTCGTTTCCTTGTGATGCACTTTGCGCCAACATTAATAATTGATCCGTCACCCCACTCATTGCAGATACCACCACAATTGTGGGTTCTTTTTGAATACTTTCTATAACTATGTCAACCACTTTTGAAATAGCATCGGCACTTCCAACGGAACTTCCCCCAAATTTTAAAACTTGCATAACCCTTAATTTTATATAACGCTTTATGACTTAAACAAGATAGCCATAAATATTATCGTCCTTGTTGATTTCTGTATAATTGATTTGAAACTGCTTCATATTTTCTATGAGCGCTTGATAATCCTGTTTTGATTTTAATTCCAATCCCACCAGCGCTGGACCCGCCTCCTTATTGTGCTTTTGTATGTATTCAAACCTAGTAATGTCATCGGTTGGTCCCAATACTTTGTTTACAAAATCTTTTAGCGCACCGGGCCTTTGTGCGAATCGAATTAAGAAATAATGCTTGAGTCCTTCATAAATTAAGGACCTTTCTTTAATCTCTTGCATACGATCTATATCGTTATTGCTTCCGCTTACAATACAAACAATGGTTTTCCCTTTTATTTGTTCTGTATAATCATCCAATACCGCAATACTCATGGCACCTGCCGGTTCTACTACAATCGCTTCCTCATTGTACATCTGTAAAATAGTAGAACAAATTTTTCCTTCCGACACCAAGTGCATGTCATCTATCACATCTTTACAAATAGAAAAAGTAACATCGCCAATACGTTTTACCGCAGCGCCATCTACAAACTTATCTATTTGATCTAATTCTACCGGATGTCCTTCCCTTAATGCAGTAAGCATACTAGGTGCCCCCTCTGGCTCCAATCCAACAATTTGAGTGGTCGGTGAATGTTGTTTAAAATAAGCACCTACACCAGCGCTCAGTCCACCACCACCTACAGGTACAAACATATAATCAATAGGCGCGCCAGCAAGACCGCTTCCCGATTCATTTGCCAATGCATTATAATCTTTTAAAATTTCTACCCCTACCGTTGCTTGTCCTGAAATAATTGAGGCATGATCAAAAGGAGGAATAAAGGTCATGTCATTGGCTAGCGTATATTCTTTGGCAGCTCTCGCCGTATCGTCAAAAGTGTCGCCCACTAATTTTACTTCCACAAAATGTTCTCCAAACATTTTTGTTTGAGTTACTTTTTGTTGAGGAGAAGGAATGGGCATAAATACCACTCCTTTTATATTTAGTTTTTTACAGCTATAGGCAAAGCCCTGCGCATGGTTACCCGCACTTGCACATACCACACCCTTCGCTAATTGCGCTGGTGTCAACTGACTCATCATATTGTAAGCACCTCTTAATTTATAAGAACGTACAATTTGCAAATCCTCTCTTTTTAAATAAACCCTGCACTGATACTTTCGGGATAAATTGGCATTATATTGAAGCGGGGTATGGTTAACCACC
>JACCDW011699210.1_pt1 | contig 13375 bp, 19 predicted proteins | sample 7449781 | NCBI WGS metagenome assembly JACCDW01 (sample SAMN15323449, study PRJNA562643) | freshwater metagenome | isolation source: river surface water | place: USA:Blue River Watershed | collected 2017-08-18 | reverse complement strand
TCCAACCCGGACACCGACCTCACCTGTTTCAATACGAGTACAACCAGTAGCCAAAACAGCAGCGGCAAGAATTGAGAGAGTTGCAATAGAACGTTTCATGTCTATATTTTTCCTTAAAAGAGTAAAACAATAAATGCTATCGTTAAAAATGTTAACGATGAACAAATTATACTATAACCTACAAGTTTTGTCAACTGCCATTTTTCTTTTCCTGACATTTTTCTAAGTTGAGAAATACCAAAAAAGAAAACTAAAAATACAATTAAAAAACTAAAAACAATCTTAAACATCTAATGTCCTCGCTTTCTTATAATCAAACCAACCTAACACATCTTTTGCTTCTTTATCTTTTACTACTTTGAGAAGATGATCGTTCATAATACGTTTTAAGTACGGGTAAATTGGTGAATTAGACACCTTTCGATCCCATGCTCTTGTGTCAAACCCGTTGGCATAATAAATTCTTTCATAGGTCTTTTCCATAGACGTTTTCATCTCTGGAGTTGCCCAAACACCAAACGACTCCATAGCCATACACAGAGCCATTGAATGAGGCATAACAATACCATTCCAATATACAATATATTCGTCAAGATGCGAAAGATAAAGTAGTACCGGGCGTGGATCTAATAGACTCCAACTTTGCTCAGAACGCATTTTGATAGTCCTCCGTTTCTGCTCCAAACTGCCATTTGGCAATAGGATTGTTTTGAATAGACTCAATAGTTCCTTCTACAGGTCGATATCCATAAGTCCAATATTTTATTAAACGTTTCATAGCGTCTGGTTGTAAAGGCATTTTGAATCTAAGATTACGTTCACGAATATCACGAGCAGTGAACGTTCCAAGTTTCCATTCGTTGCCAGCGGTACCGACTTCACAAACGGTAATATCAAAATTGCCAATAACTTCCTCAATACTACTAAAATATCTTCGAGTAATAATTTGAATAGTCCATCTTTCACTATAATCTTTTTTAGACCAATAGTCTAGTGTTACTGCGTTTTCACTTTCAAATTTGGTACTATAACGACCATAACTTTTAATTTCTTCAATAGTATCTGCTGCCTGTTTAGCATTGGCACAAAATACGTCAATGTCACTATCACCTACAGGAATTCCTTGATACCATCGTAAACAAGCACCACCGGCAATCCATGGTCCTCTGTTAACATCAGGACGAATTAAAGTAACAGGTTCGTGGTCTGATTTGTGGATGGTTGGAAATTCTGCAATATCAACGGGTTTATCGTGGTTTTTATGCAGCGGGTTAGATACAGCACTAAATTCTCTTTCAAAAAAATCTGCAAGGATGCTACTCATTTTTCGCTTTCTTTAATGGTTTGAAAAAGTTCGGTTTTTTCTTTCCTATATTTGTTCCAAGCACTTTTGGTTCCATCCCAAATTAACCATTTCGACATGAAGGAAAAAATTACTACCATTGGAACTAAACTAAGGTAGAAAGAATAAGGCTGTTCGGCAACTAATGCGGCACCGAAGAATGCGCTACTAAAAATAAAACATCGTTGCCAAAATTCAAACTTACTCCATTGCCATTGAATAAATCCAATAACTTCTTTAAACATGCTCCTGCTCCTTTACTAATTTACACATTAACATAAAATGTTCGTAGGCTTTACGAACGCCCTCGTGTTGCATAAGTTTATCTGCTTCGTTCATCATTGCCTTAACACCGGCTTCTGCACAATCGTGAATACTTAATCCACGGAGTGTACTAATTTCATCACCAAACGCTTCAGAAAGAGCATGCCACGCTTTCTTTTGTTTTTCAGTAATAGGTGTGCTTGGGGGTCGAAGTTCTGCGGCTTTTGAAATAGCACGGCAAATAGCATCTTCGGCAAGGCGTCCTGCGGCAATCATAGCCGCATAGTTAGGATCAATGTTAAATCTGCGACTACTACCGCCAGGGAAGCTCATTACCAAATGATTACCTTTAGGAAAGCTGTCCAAAAACTCGCTGTCGTATTCTGCAACTGGTACATACTTACGACCAACTTTTTCGTAGTAAATTTTTTTCATACTTCAACAATCTTGTTAGGATCCCAACCAGTGTTTTCGTAACCGTCGTAACCGCGAGGATTACAAACCACTCGAGTTTCACCTATGACATAATCAAAGGGATGATGTGTATGTCCGTGTGTCCACAACTTAATCTGCGGGTTATCTAGCATAATCTCGCTGAGATCGCTATGGTAAGCGCCGTTCATTAAATGGTCATTGGCATACATAGGGTGCATACTTTGAAAACTAGGACTATGATGACCTACAACTACACATCTTTTATCTTTGTTCTCGTTGACTATGTGCTTTATGTATTCGATAGTTTGTCTGTGTCTAGCCGCAGTATCGGCTGGTTTCAATTTACGGAAACCATCTTTATCGTTAATAGTGGCACGATAATCATTCATCATATCTTGAACGGCATGCATGGTTAACGGATCGTATTTGTTTAGATCAGTCCAAAGGGTTCCGCCAACGAAAACTACATCGTCGATAATCTTAGTTGAACGTTCTAAGAAGTAAACATTTTCATGAACTTCGCAGGCTCGCTGTAATTCTTCTAGTCCAGCAAAAAATTTTCCACTGCTGTAGAATTCGTGATTACCTGCAACATAAATCACATGAGGGAACTGAAATGAACAACGCTTTAAGAAATCACGAAAGCGAATTCCATTTGCACTTTCAGGTTTATTAACTTTCTCAGCGACCATAATGTCGCCAGAGAGAATTAACACATCAGCATTATTTTGGTTTTGAATGTTGATGTCTGAAAATTCTAAGTGTAAATCGGATACAATTTGGATTCGCATTTCTGTTCACTTTCCTGGAAATATACGCATATTATAGCATCAGTTTATATTAATGTCAATCAGTTAAATACAGCTATAAAAGGAGCGAACAAATGGGCGATATTTTCAAAATCATAGGCGACTTAGGATTTCCAATTGCAGTCGCATTTGCTGGTGGTTATTTTGTATACCTAACTATTAAACTATTGTTACAGGGTGTACTAGGTAGTATTAAAGGCATGGCCGGCATTATTGTTGCATTAGACAATCGAGTCAAAACTATGAATCACGATGTTGTCAGAATTGACACTATTGTAAGTAACGCCTTAGGTCTACGTCCGGACGTAGATCGTATAGCTAGAGCGGATGGTAAAAATGATGCACGAAGAGACTAAAAATTATTTAGAACAACTAGTTATTGATCTGCACTATAAAGCGGGTCAAGAAAGCCGTCCAGAATTGCGAACGGTAGCAGACGATATCAGCGATGTTTTAAAGAGCGAACGAGATGCGTTATATCGACTATGAATGGGATTGCAGTCCAGAAGGTATTGTTTTGGACGAAGAATTCAATTCTGACAAACTGGGTTGGAAAGGTGGCGATTATTTTAAATTAGTTAACATTAACGGTCGTCAATACTTACGAAAAGTAACAGACATAGAAAAATTTATAATCAAAGGTACTACTGAAAATGAGTAAATGGGATTTATGGTGGGACAGCCTTAGTCCAGAAATGAAAGAATATTTAAAGAACCAACCAGTTTGGCATGACCGCGACATATATAAAACTCTTGCTATTGGTATAGCAATTGGTTTTGTTGTAGGAGTTGTAGTTGGTTATGAATGGGCCTGGCGTCCAGTGGTACAAACATTTAAACCATTAATAGGATAATAACATGGATATAGTAGAATTAGTTAACAAATATGGATTCCCAATTGTCATGGCGGTTGGCATGGGATATATTATCAAATATGTTTGGGAATGGTCTACTAAAGAAGTTAAACCAGTTATCTCAGAAGCCAACACCGTTCTAATTGCACTGATTGATCGTATCCGTATGTTAGACAACGATCTAATTCGTTTAAATCAAAAGGTAAACACCGTGTTACACTTACGAGGCAAGATTATCGAATCTGATCGTGTTATGGAGCAGATGAAAGTTGAAAATGAAGCCAATAAAAAATTTGATGAGGCTTCAAAACTAGATGATAAAAAATCAGCCGCTAGTGGCGAAAGTTAATACGGTTTACAAATATTAAAACTCTTAATGCCGTTTAGGCTAAAGTGTTTTATAAAATGTTCCATAGAATCGTTTCTAGCGATTACCATAGCGGGTAACATAAATTTTAATTGTAACATCCACCAAACAGGTATACTTAAAGGGTCACTTAGAAGTAGCCCTATATACTCCGTCCCAATCTTCTGGAAGTTTTGCATTTTTCATCTCCTTACAGCGTTCAATCCACGCTTCGTAGTAATGATCCATTTCGCCGTTAAATCGCCCCATTAGGTCTTTGCAAAACTTAATAGCGATATCGAACTTTTGTTGTCGATACAATTCTAACATAGCTGTATGCATCTGTGTGTCATTTGACGGAATGTTTAGTTCGTCTATACGTCCTAATACCGTGTAGATATCTACACCTTCTTTCTTACCTTTAACTGCAATACAATCTAAAGGTAAAACAAAATATTCATCTTGTACCTGTTGTGCTGTTAACGAGCCCAATACAATCTTGACACCGTAGGGCTTTGACTGCCCTTCCAGCCTTGACGCAAGATTAACCCCATCACCCAAACAGGTATAATCAAAACGCTGATCACTACCCATGTTGCCAACAACCACGGTAGCAGTATTAATGCCAAGACCCATCCCAAAGGGTGGTACTCCTTCCTTAGTAATCTCATCATTGAACCCCTTTAAACTACCCATCATTTGTAAACCTGTTTTCACAGCATTTTTAGCATGTTGTGAATCATCTAATGGTGCATTCCAAAATGCCATTTGTGCATCACCAATATATTTGTCTAATGTTCCTTCGTTCTCAATAATCTTAGCAGTCATCGCAGTCATATAGCGATTCATTATTTGAGTAAGTCCTTGAACATCCTTTCCATAGTGTTCTGATATAGAAGTAAATCCTCTAACGTCAGTAAACATAATACTAAGTTCTCTTTCTTCTCCACCTAGTTTTAATAGTTCTGGATTCTTCTGTAACTTTTCTACCATAGCAGGAGAAAGATATGTTCCGAATTGTTTTTTAATTTGTTGCTTCTGCAAAAACTCACTTACAAACTTGATACCATAGGCATGCAGAGCGACCAGTATAAGGCCAACTCCAGGGGTAAAACCGTCAAGTAAGAATAAATGATTAGCAAACAGATAATAACTGCCGCCGATACTAATAGCGACCAACGCAACCATTGATAAAAGACCAACATAAACCCACCTTGTTAATAATACCAGAGATATACCAAATACAATAAATCCAATAATTTCTGCACCACTGGCCCACTGCGGACGATCAATATTAACTTTATTAAACATTGTTCCGATTACTGCGGCATGTAGTTCGTGCGGCCATATAGCACCTGCAGAAGTTGGTACAGGGTTTCCAATACCCGCAGCAGTAGGTCCAACAATTACTACAGCTCCTTGAAAATCTTTTGGAAGATTAGCGAGACTAACTGAATTTGATTTCTGTGTAATATCAATCCATACTCTGCCTAATTCGTCTGTAGGAATAATTCCAAACTGAGGTATTCTCATTTTGTCTACTCCTAGCTCACTGAGCTTTATTTGAAAACTAGGATCGCCGGCAATGATACGTAATACTTCTAAAGACACGCTAGGATATAATTGACCATCAACACTGACTACTAAAGGCAGTCTTCGATTAACACCATCAATTTCTGGCAAGGTATTTGAAATTCCAACACCGGCCGCATTGTTTTCTAACAACGGAGTGTTGGCTATAATACCGGGATACTGAACAATAATATCAGCAAATTCAGAATTTATAACAGAAGCTCCGGGTCTCTTAGGTATATTTTTAGTTACGTCTGCAGGAATATTATTAAGAACCACAGGATAGCGTTTCATGATAGCTGCTAATTGTCCGTCTTGTTTCATGCGGTCCATTTCCGGCATTAACACGTTCCAAACAACTAGACCTGCATTTCTTTTATACAGCTCGCTAATTATTTGAGCATATTCTCCTCGCCCAGGAGGCCATTGCCCTAACTTGTCCAAAGATGCTTCGTCAATATTAACGGTATAGATATTATTGATTGTAGGTTCTTTAGAAGTAATCAGTTGATCAAAGTATCTTAACTTGATGCTTTCTAAAAAGCTATTATTACTTGCCATTATTGCAGCTATAACAGCGACCGTGAATAAAGCCCATAAAGGGTTTACTAGTGATTTTTTAAGTTTGGTTGAAATATTTTTCATCATACTATATTTAACTTAAATATTTGAATTAAATTTAGGAGATTTATGTGGCTTGGGGTTATCATTTAATGCTCGATTGTAGCAAATGCAACGACAATATAAAAGATCGTGAACAAATTTATTTGTTTGTGAAAGAACTTGTGCAATCTATCGACATGATAGCTCACGGTGAGCCCATTATTGAATATCTACTTCCTGGAGAGGAAAACTCGGGTTTTAGCCTTGTGCAGATTATAACCACAAGTAACATTTGTGCCCATTTTGTAGATTCTAATAATTCAGCTTATATAGATATTTTCAGTTGTAAGAGTTTTAATAGAGAAATCGCCCAGGACGTTGTAAAAAAATACTTCAATCCTGAGCGATTTCAAATTAACTATCTTACTAGACAGGCTTAATTAGAAGAACCATCTAACCATAGCTTGAACCATATTGTTAACTACACCTTGTTGTCTTTGTTGACCAACACTTATGTTTCCAACAACATTTTGTTTTGGAGTAAAAGTTGCTGCTAACTTAGCACTGGTAATATCATTTGATGTTTGACCAACTTCTGCAGAAAGATTTAATGCATCTTTAATCTTAACATCATAACGCATACCTGCTTCTGTTATGGTATTAGTTTTATTCAATGCATCATAGTTCATAGCTGTCAGAGGACTACCTGATTCAGTAACAGCATCTCTTTTAAAGTTTTCAACACGTACTCCAGCAAAAGGCCTAAATCCTTTAAAATCAGGAGTATATAATCTATTGCTTAACCAAACATCAGTACCATTGGCTCTGCCGCTGTTAGATAAACCTAGTTCATTAATACTATGATTATTGGTATAATCATTTTTTGCAAAGCCTAGATCAGATTTCAATAACCAATTTTTATAATTGTAAAGGCTGTATAGACCTACGTGATTTTTAGTTAATGTGCCACCGGATTGATCACCGTTCAGCTTTCCGTTGACTTGATTAAATTGTCCGCCTACTAGCCAATTGTTGTTTACTTTCTTTTCATGGCCTATTCCAAATCTTGATGTATTCATTGAATAGGTATCTGAAGTATTAGACTTTTGACCTTCAGCTATTAAGTATGTCCAACCTTTTTCTTCATCACCTGCAAGAGCAGTATTAGTTGAAAGTCTTTCTTTATCTCCAGTATGACGTGAAAGAACATCGCTGTCTAATGTCATATTGATTCTCTGGTTAGCTTTAGACAGATAATCGTACTGATCAATTCTTGTTGAATATGCTTTATCTTGACTGGTTGTTTGAACATCGTCGACCGTATTAGTTGCAACCACTACTTGATTAACGGTATTTTGTGTAGTAACCGGAGTTCCATTTACCGTTTGTGTAGAACCATCACTATATGTGTTAACGGTAGTTGGTGTTGTAGTTGTTGTAGTAGTTACTGGAGTAGTACTGGTAACGGTTGTAGTTACTGGAGTTGTTGAAACCTGTGTAGAGTTTCTATTAATTCCTAAAACTTTTGTTCCGCCTGTTCTTGTATCAGTTATAGTTAGAACCGTTACGGTAACTCCAGTAGCAACAGCAACATTAGTAGTTGTAGGACCAGAAGAAGAACTAGAAGATACTATAGGTGTTCCTGATGTACTGCTAACTAATGTTGGAGTACTAGGAGTTGTAGGTGTGGTACTTCCTGGACTACTAGGTGCGCTGGTTCCAGGGTTCGGAGCCACAGCACCAAATGTGGTTCCATTTAATGTGGTTGTTCCTTGAACTTCGTCAACTAGTAACACAGGACTCAAGGCGGTGTCATCTAAATTAAACACAGCAAATCCTAATTGGTATGTTCCTGTAGTGTCTACTGAATAAGTTGACACTTGCCATCCTGTTGAACCAAAGGTACCTGCAGAATAATCACCTGTGCCTGGATTAGTAAATCCTAACAAGGCATAGTTTTGAGCATAGTTATTAACCGTAGTTGTTCCTGTTGTTCCTGATACTGGTGTTAATGTTGTAATGGAACCATCATTGAATGGCACATAGTCTGTACCAATATAGTTCCACGCCATGTTATAAGTTGTACCAGCTGTTAATGTAACCGTTCTATATGTATAGGCAAGATTAGTAATACTACCTGATCCATACCCGCTGGTCTGTGCTTGTTGTTGTAACAAAGAACTTAAATTATTAATTTGTGTTGAAGTTAAACCTAATTCTGCTCCAACGGTGGTCCAATTAGTATTAGCACCAGGTTGTAGTGCCAACATATTGTTTCCATATGCGCTAAAGGTCCATGTATTGGCAGTTACCGGTGGTTGGTAATAAGGACTTCCAACGGTTCCTGCTCCCGGGTGTGATCCTGCACTAAAAGTAACCGTTCCTGGAGTACCAGTTATAAGACTTACTCCGGTACCATTTCCAGTAATAGTAGTAGTCATAGAACCAGTACCACTTGTTCCTGTGGACCATCCTGTGGTGCCACTTTCAAATCCCATATTTGTCTCTGTCCATTGTGCGTAAACAGACGACGATAGCATAGCCGCAACAGCGGCTGCAATTATTTTTCTTTTCATTTTTTCGCTCCGTACTTTATTTTTATTTTTTTAGTACATTAATATTTAAAACTTACTTCTTAAAAACAAACTGCTAGTTTATTGCTGATTCACTATGAGATTACATCCTCCTATAGCATTACACGTACCGCTTACACCAGAACCATCACTCATGCTGTGTGGTAAGCTGTAAGTTTTGCTAGTTGCTCCGTTTTGATTTAACTGAAAATTCCAAGGTTGAGTTCCATCCAAACGAACGGTAGCTGAATGATTGCCACTGCCGTCTTGAATGACCCCAGCTGTGTGATTATTACCTGTAACAGAAAGATCCAAATAGTGATTTCCTAAACCTTTTTGATTTGTAGTTACAGAATTATAATTACCATTAACTTCTACAAATTGAGTTTTAGCAGTATCTCTTTGTTGTAAAATTAAATTGTTATTCCCTCCAACAACGGTAGTTTCTGAATAATGTCTACTTCCAGTATTACTTGTTTGTAATAAATTAACGTTGTTAATACTACCTTGAATGTCTACGGTGGCAAAATGGCCATTTGATCCGATCTGTTGTATGACTACAAGATTGTCATCGCCGGCAATGTTAACATTAGCATTGTGACCGCTGGTTTCGGCTAGCCCTGCATTTTTTCTTGTCTGTTGGTTCACGGTAATACCTGAACTATACACAGGTGTAGGGGCAGGTGGTGTTGGAGTATATGTTTGTCCAGCAGCCAATGGTTCAGTGCTGCCATATTGTGCTGCTGTTTGATTCGTTTGTTCAATAGTTGGATTTAACGTTCCAGTCCATGTTAGTCCTCCAGTTCCAGACATACCAGAAGCCATACTGAACAATTGTCCTGTGTTATTATCACTACCAACAAAGAAAAAATATCCAGTGCCAATATTGATAATATGTCCAGTTCCATAAGACCCTATCAATGTACCTGTTGATGTATAATGATTCATCTTCCAAGGATTAGTGGTATTTTGTGTACCATTTACAATGTTGGCTTCTAATTTAATATAACTATTTGAATAAGACGACCAAGGAACTAAACCACTAGACCAAGGTATCTTGTATGCCGTTCCTGGTTGTTTGCTGTAAATTTGACAGGTTGTTGTATATAAACAAGCACTGGTATTCCATTGGCTATCGGCAATCTGATATTGTCCAAATTTTAAATCAGAGAGATTGGCCTGTGCCTGAGATACAAAAAGTAAAAATGTTAACGATAAAATAAATTTAAAATATTTCATTGTATCTGTTTTATGTTAAAGACAACATTTGTGCCACCGCCGTTCAATTGAACTTTTGATTCAATTCCGTCTTGATTTAAATTTACCCACCCATCGGCATTTCTTTCAACATTTATTTGTGCTATATGGGGAGGTCTTTCGGAGTACAACGAAATTCGTTCTTCATTGTAAGCATATTGTATCCAAGGATATAATTTTACGGTTGGTAATACAGGGTCAGCATCTAATACATCACTGGCTAGAAGAGATTTAGTTAGTACGTCTAATAGGTTATCAAGATATTCGCCGTCTAATCTATTAAGATCTAAATCAGAAAATTTAAGAACATCATCTTCTAAAAAATTTTTAGTTAATTCTTTATATTCAAAAAAATCTTTATCAAGAAAATTAAATCCTGCAACATTCTGTACAGCCCTTGTTTCTTGCTGCATCTCTCTTGGAGGACTTACAATCAACATGTTATTAATATTGCTTTCATTGATATCAATAATTTTTGGAGGTGTGGGTGGTTGATTTGAACTAGCAGCTACGGTAGCTTGATATGCTTGATTTAATATAACTGCACCCATGTCTGTAGCTACTTCAATTTCACCTACCCAACATTCATCTTTATTTTTTACATTTGGAGGGCAGCTAGGTAATAGAATCACTAAACTGCGACCAACTTCGTCTACGGTCATGGTAAAATCTGTACCACGGACAGCAATAGTCGCTGTTGGAGTTTTTAATTTAACATTTTCTCTATTATTATGTGCGATTGATCCAGATGCATATCTTACGGTCCCCATAGCAACATTCATTGCTAATTTACCAGCACCTTTCCTAGGATCATAAACAAAGTCGTCTATTACTAATTTACTTTGTTCGGTTAGTTGTACTCGAGTTTTATCTTCGAATGTAATACCTAATTTTGTTTTGGCTGTTGAAATAGTGTCATTCATTTCAACACCAGAACCTTTGGCCGCTTCTAATTGTTTTTTGCTGCGTTCTATTTGAGCAGATGGACCAACTTGTTCAGTAATACTGCCCACTGCTGCGTGAGCAACATGAGGCAGTATTAAAAAAACAAGAAGGTATAACCATTTCATGTCATTTAGTTTTGTTGTGTGATGTTAACTTTGTTTGCATCACCGTTGATTCCGATATTAGTGGTGTGAACTCCAAGTCCAGTTTGAGTAATGTTTACAACGTTATCACTGCTTGGTGTTGTTTGACCAATATTAACGGTATTAGATGCATTTGGGCTAGCTAACGCAAAGTTAACAGAGTTTCTGTCTCCAGTTATGTTTGCAACGTTAACGGTATCAACTACACCTACTGGTGTTGCGCACGATGCGTTTGCACCTGCAGGAGTTCCTTGTCCGTTGTTTGTTCCACACATAGTGACTCTGTTGTTATCTCCAACTTTAGCTACCGTTAGACTATTTCCGCTGTTTCCAATTTCTACTTCAAGAGAGTTACCATCTCCTATAGCAGAATAATTAATAACGGTATCGGTAGCTGTTAACACTTGAAGATCTGCGGTATTAAGAGTTCCGTCTTGAACAATATCAACAAGTATATTGTTACCAGAGAAATTGCTAGGCGTTCCTTGTGTGCCTACTCGGTTATTGCCCGATGTTTGTGTAATATTGAAAGTACCAGTATCGCCTGCTTGTTCAATATACACATCACTAGCATGTCCTGATCCTGCAAATATAGCGGCCATTACAAATGCCATTCTATAATAATTTTTAATCATTTTTTTCGCTCCCGGTGTTACTACACCATGTTATTTTTTTATTACCTTTTTTCCTTTCGCTTACTGCTTATCTCTTAAGGTTTGTTAATAGTAAGCAACATATTCTTAACAAATCCCTTCTTGCCTCTATTGTTTTTTACTAAAGACCATTCGCCTTCTTGACTAATTACTACAACTTCTTCGCCTTTTAGAAATAACCATTCTTTAGTGGAATTTTCTTGTGCTAAACGTCGAACATAAAAAGCATCTTTCAAGTACATTGTTTCACCAACTTTTATTTCTTGTTTTTCAGGTACTCGTACATCAATCGATGGCTTCGTGCTTTCAACTGAGGTTGGCTCTGTTCTTTCTCTAACGGTTGAATTGTTTGATTCAACAGGCTGTTTTGGTGCTGATGTGTTTTCTTGTGCAATATTCTTTTGAACCAACTCATCTTTCTTCTCCTCTAATTTTTTAGGAGCTGCTACTTTTTCTTCTGCAACAGGTTCGTCAATTTTCACCTCTTTATTTTTTATTTCTATTTGAGGTACTTGCTGAACTGCTGATTTTCTAATAGCCCAATAGCCTTTCTTATCGCCTTCTTTGACCATTTCAACGACTGCTTGTTCAATTGCTGCTCTTACAGCATAGTTTACTGGTTCGTTAATAGTGTGACCCATTTCTGCTTCTAAAGCCTGAGTGCCCATATCAAAGAATCTAAAGAATGTTAAACTAGTTCCTGTACTAATAATTGTTTTTGTTGTTGATACACTGAGCAAGACTTCACCGGTTTGAACTGATACTGCTCTTATTGTAACCGTAACAACATCTTGTCTATATTGAGTGCTAGGACCAATTCCTAAATATCTTGCGCCAGCGCCACCTGTTAATGTATTTGAATCATAACCAATAATACCACCTTCGATCATAATTCCTGCAAACATCATTGGCTTAAGTTGTCTTTGGTCACCAACACTTTCACGTGCTTGACGAATGATTTGACGCTCTTTGGTTAGGTTATCTAAACCTACACGTTCAACAACTTTGAACCATGTTCCATTACCGACTTCTTGTAGAGCTTTAATAACCCAAACTTCTGCTCCTTGTGTAACAGCAAAAGAAATGTTGGCTAACTTATCACTGGGTTTACGCTGACCAGTCTTATCGGTAAAACCATATACCGCAGCAACAATAGGACCGCCCGTAGGAGGTGGTAGAGTATTAAATTCTTTATTTGTATTTCTTATCACCTGTGGGGCTTCTGGCTCCGGAATTGGAACAATACTGGCACAGCCAGAAAGTAACATAATTATAGAAAGAGCTAGAGCAGTTTTTTTCATTAGAATGCAAACTCCCCCACAGGTACATCAAATTGTGCAACAGCGTTTCCGTTAGAATCAAGAATAGATACATAAATTCTATCATTTTCTCTTTTCCAACTAACGGTATCACCAAATGGTGTTTGTGCTGTGTACCAAGTTCCGTCAACGGTTCCTGCTCCTTCGCCAAACAGCTTATCACTTATCTGTTTAGACAATTGAGCGTAAATTCTTGATTCTAAGTTATTTTTAAATTTATAGGCGTTGGTACTTTGAAGTTCTCTCTTCTGGCGATCTTC
>JACCDW010994939.1_pt1 | contig 13375 bp, 9 predicted proteins | sample 7449781 | NCBI WGS metagenome assembly JACCDW01 (sample SAMN15323449, study PRJNA562643) | freshwater metagenome | isolation source: river surface water | place: USA:Blue River Watershed | collected 2017-08-18 | reverse complement strand
TCTTATAAGTACCCACTGTTCCGCCAGATCTTGCAGCAAATCGATTGAAAGGAATCTTAGAATCTGCTTTAAGTTTATTGAAGAAATAAACCACAGCATCTATAATATTTAAATTAGGACCTGCTGAGTTAAGCGTTTCTACCTTAGGTGATTCACCTCCTTGAACTGGGAAAAGATAGTTTTTATAGAACTGTAAATTAGGTCTTCCGTTAATGCTTAGTTCTCCTGAGTCTGTATTCAGTTTGATGTCCTCTTTATACATGCTCATCAATTCGCCCAGTGTTTCTTTCGCTTTTTGAGGGGATCTGGTTCCAACAGGAACTGTCATCTTAATTCTGAAAGAAGCATTCATTACGTTCCAGATAATTCTGGTATGCTCCATAATCTTTAAAAGATTGTGGGATCTAATTAATCTTTCACAATAACTAGTTCTACTTGTGGTATTTCCTTTAGCATAAGAAATATAAAGAACCTGCGAATCGTATAATTTTCTTTCCTTTACGTTATCACCAAAATACTGATACCAAATTTGGACAGTTTGACCTGCTTGATTTCTTTCAATCGACGGGGTTAAAGAGATAGGATCTAATTCTTTAAATCCCACAATTTGTTTACCATCATCAGAGTAAACTATTTCAAATGATAAAAATCCATCGATAAGAAATTGTCTAAAATACTGCCAAGCAGAAATTCCGTTATTAAATCCGTGAGAAACATAGATCTTTCTAAAATTATCTCTAAGAGATTCTACCATTTCGTCGGATAGATCCATATTAACTAGAGATAGTCCACAACAAAAATTTCTATCATCATAAACAATAGCTTCGTCTGCAAGAATATCTAGGATCCATTCGATTTCAGCATTAATAGCAAATCTTCTCAAGAACTCTCTTTTGAATGCATATTCCTTATCGAAGTATGCAATGTATTTTCTATTAGAGGTATCCTGTGCTGCTAAGCTATAGATAAAATCTTCATCGGCATCGCCCAAGGCTAGTCTTTGTCTCATCATTGCTTCTGAAACACCAATAGCTTGAGAATTTTTCACAACAAGATCTTTATACTCCATCCCGAAAGACCCTATCTTGCTTACGGTTCTAAGTATTCTCCCCATGTTAGGGTTATTCTGCGAAAAATTATCTATAAATCCTGCCATTTTCTAAAGTTTAAACTCGTCTTGTTTTTCTTCACCACCTTCTGCTGGTGTTTCCCCTCCTGCTGCTGCCTCTTCCTCTTTTTTCTTTTCCTCTTCCTCTTTCTTCTTTTCTGCCTTCCTCTTAGCATTTTCGTTTGCTATCTTGTCATCATCAGTCATTCCTAGGTACTTATCTAGAACATATCTTAGCGAGAAATAAGGATTTCCGTCTCCATCCATAAGACCAGAGATTTTACTTACCTGATCCTTTCTAGCATTAAGAATTTCCATATATCTAATTTCAGCAAAAGAGTTATCCTTCACATAATCCAATCCAAATTGACTCTTAACCATGAAATCCTTTTGATATTTAGGATAGTCTAAGCTAAATTGAATCCATAGTGGCTTAAGCATAATGTCTTGAAAGATAGATCTTAATCTGGTAATAAATTTAAAGAATCGGATCTCTTCCTGATCTAGACCTTCAGCATTACCGCTATAAGTTCCTTGTGTTCCTCTGTCCTCTCTATCAAATCTAGAATAAGGTATCTTAGAATCAAGCTTTAATTTATCCGCAAAATATGATAGTGCCTTTAAATCACTAAAAGGAGTAGCATCGCCTGCTCCTGTAAGGGGAGTAATATCCGGAGTACCGTTAGGGGTAGATGGCATCAAATAATTCTTAAAGAATTGAATATTCGGTCTACCATTAACAAATAATTCTCCGCTGTCAGAATCTAATCTAATATCCTCTTTATAAATACTCATTAATTCTGCTAAGGATTGCTTTGCTTTCTGTGGGGATTTAGTACCAATAGGAACAGTCATTGTCATTCTATATGAAGAATTCATCACGTTCCAGATAATTCTGGTGTGTTCCATGATTCTCAATAGATTGAACGATCTAACCAATCTTTCCACATAACTTAATCTTGTTATGGTATTTCCCTTTGCATAAGAAATATAAATGATTTGTGAATCATATAATTTTCTGGTCATTGCTGGATTGTCGGGATATTGAATCCAACACTCAACAAAAGAACCATCTAATTGTTTTTCAACTGAGGGTAGGAGAGATCCTGGATCTAATTCTTTAAATCCAATAATTTCTTTACCTCTTTGATCAAAAACAATTTCAAATGCTAAAATACCATCAACAAGAAATTGTCTGAAGAAATGCCATGCTGAAATACCCTCGTTAAATCCGAAGAGATTATAAATCTGTTTATATCTTTCCTGAATCTTATCTTCCAGTTTATCCCCTATGCCCTTAATATCAACATTAGAAAAATATGCGAAAAAGTTTTTATCGTCATAAACAATAGCTTCATCACAAACAGTATCTAAAATAAATTCAATCTCAGGATTTAAAGCAAATTGTCGAAGGTATACCTTTTTATTAGGATAGTCCTTATCAAAATAAGCAACATACTGTTTAGCATTAGTATCCGCTTTTCTAATGGTATAAAGAAGACTTTCATCTACGTTTCCTTTGTCTATGAATTGTGCCTCTGTTACACCAATGGCTTGGGAATTCTTAACTACCATATCCCCATAACTCATTCCGAACGTTCCTATTTTTCTTAGGTTGTTCCAAATGTTACTAAAAAAAGGATTCAATCCATTATCTCCTAAAAATCCAGCCATTATCCGTATTTATTGTATATATCGTTTAATACAGCCCCCTCCAAAGATTTGGTATCTAGATAAACAAGATACTTCCACTCTTCGCGAGGAATTTCTTTTAAACCCTTAATTTTTTCCAACTTGTATCCATTGTATGCATGATTATACTTGATACCGCCCATTAAAGTTTCTAAAAGATCCCTATCAAATCTTAAAGGAAGCTGTGAACCCTTTTCCCTTTTATCGTTTTGATCCATCATTTTGCCATAGATGGAATGCAGCCTGATTAGAAAATTCTTACGATCCCTGGGAGTTAAAAGTATCATATCAATTCCAACTAAATTGCTTTTTGTCAGACTTATTTCTCTAGAATCCAAAAAAAGAACAGGACGATGGTTGACATAGTCCCTTTCGTTTTTTAATTGGGAGTCATAAAAAAAGGTATAAATCTTTCCAGGAATTAGATATTTAAGGCTCTCAGATTGCTTGAGAACTGCATAGTTGTTCCTATAGTGTAAAAAGCTCTCCTCTGTTAGTTTAGCCGGAGATCCTGCATTTTGTATGGCCTCCGCAATCTCCTTTTTGAAGTCCATTATCTAAAAATAAAATTTTCATCGACTGCTCCGAATCTATATCCATTATGTTTAGCAAATCTAGTTGCTGCATCAAACTTTGCTCTGTTAACAATCCATGTTTCCATTTGCTGATTGTAACTTCTGATTTTCTTTTCCGTCATATTTCCTTCTATAACGGGTTTTTTTTCTAATTGATATTGGCTAGAAGGTTTGATTTCTATTAACCAGCCTTCTTCGCCGCCGTCAGTTTTTCTAACCTTTATATAATAATCTGGATGGTATGTGTGGGTCTTTTTATCAATCGGACTCCAATATTCAATACCAACTGGTTCAGATGACCATTTTAGTATATTGGGATTTTGATCACAATATTGACAAAATCTTCCCTCCCAGGAAGATCTGTAAATTATATTATGAATATCGCCAATATATTTCTCAGGATTTCTCGGAACGAATTTTCCTGATTTAAATCTACCACTAGGTCTTACTGATTTAATGTTAACCTTAGACATTATAGTTTTGATTATCTTCTTTGGTTATCCTAGAAAATGGTATTGTTTTAATGGATCTAGTGGAGTGAATTTTTTTCCATCCCTTTTGCATCCCATTCTTGGCAATTTGAGAAATAAAAGCAAATGGGTTATCGGACTTAGCTGGGTCAAATCTGTCCCAGTATTTAATCAAATCTTCTAAACCGAAAGCTATGCAATCCTCTTTGTCCTCAATATCCCTATAAGATTTTGTCTTAGAAAGACCATTAACAATAAGGGTAAACATTTTAACTGTTTCAGGGGTTAATCTCCCTTTGTCTTTAGATTCAAGCAGAGCTCTTTTTAAATCTTTGTTTTTTACATATTCCATTAGTTTTCGGTGAAGTTATTTTGGAGGGCTTCAATTTGTTTTTGAATGTCTTCCTCTAGTTGTGCAAGTCTATCAATAGAATCTTGTATAACCTTTAAACCTATTTTACTGTTGGATTCGCTACTTGTTTCTAATTCTTTTAGTTTTCCTATTGTTTTGTGCAGATCCTCACTAAAAAGTAAGAGTTCGTTACCTGTTTCATCAGGAACGAACTCTTCATTATTGTTTTCCAGTATTGTTTTTACTTTTTTTTTGTTCTTGCTTTAGGTGCTTTAGCTAGACCAGCTCTGTTTAGAGGCTCGTGATCTTTTTTACCATTCTTATTGTGGTTGCCCGGTGCTTCTGCTAATTCAGCGTCGTCTAGATTTTCTACGAATTTCTTAGGCTTCTCTGATTTTCCCTTAGGTGCTTTTTCTACGTGTTGGTTAGTTTGAGATTCAGCTAATTGATGATCATCTAAATTCTGAATAAATGCAGCACCATCCTTAGCCTTTCCGCCAGGTGCTGTTGCTAAATTTTGTCCTTTAACTAGAGATTTTAAAAGTCCTGTCCATTCTTTTCTTGATCCTTTGAATGGAAGTTTAGCTAGATTCATATCTCCAGAAACACCTACTGTTTCTTTAGCTTTTTTTCCACCACCTAATTTTAAAGATCCTAAATTATGCTTGCTTAGATCGTCAATGTCTTTTGCTGCTGCACCTGGATTGCTCTTAGGTAGAGTTGCTAGGTTGTGCTTGCTTAAATCGTCAACATTTTTTGAAGATCCTTTAGCTCCCTTAGAAGGTGCTTCTGCAAGATTCATATCTTGTTTTTCGTTAGTTTGTCCAATTGCATCAATTTCGTTTGATACCTCTAAATTAACATCAGAAATTTCATCGTCTGTATCCATTACGTCACTGAAGAAGAATTCTCCAGTTTTTCCGTTTTCAAACATTACAGTGTAAGTTTTAGAATTTCCATTAACTCCAACAACTTTACCTTTTTCTCCACTTCTTTTTACTTTAATGTCAGTGTTGATAGCGTATCCTTGGTTCTCATTAACGGATACTTTTTTATGTCCTTTTTCAAATCTTTCAATTTCAACGGTGATTTGATTCCATTTAGATTTAAGAGTATTAGATTCATTCTGAAGCATTGCTTGCGCTTCTTTAATTTCAGAAGATTCTTGAATTAGAGGATTTTGTTTGATTGCAGTATTAATTTTTGAAAGTTCGCTTTCTACAATTTCTAAATTTTTCTTAATAGCTTCTTTATCATTTCTCATGATTGCTAAGATTCTATCTTCTTTACCTAAAACATCTGCCATAGATTCAGAAAGATCAAATCCTAAGAATTCTTTTACGATGTTAACTGCTTGATTTCCGTTACCCTCGAAAAGATCGTTTTTCTTCATAGCTGGGTTTACTTTATGTACATAAACTTTATCGCCCATTTTGAAGATGTTTGCTTCTACACCTTCGTAAAGGTTAGAAACTATTTTTTTACCGAAATCAACTTCGGCTAAATAATCAACTGCTTCTACAACGCCAACTGCTTTTTTAACAAGATCAGCAGATCCGTTGAAAGTATTTCTTAATTCCATCGAAAGAACAAATCCTAATTGATCAGGAGAAATTCTTCTACCATTTAGATAAACTGACTTAGTTTCTGTTTCGCTTTCTAAAACAACGGAGATTTTATTCTTACCAATATAAAGATCTGCACCGCTTTCACTTACTTTCACATTAGAATCTGTAAGGTTGATAACAGCGCTTAAAAATTTGCTAGGAAGTTTTGAAGCCTCTGCTCTTTCTAAGATAGAGATTCTTCCGTTGTGTGATTTAAAAAATCTATTAGATGTTACAAAAACAGAATAATTCTCAGACACCAATGTTGGAGCTATAATTGAATTTACTGTGCAATTATTAGAATTAACTTTAACCTCAAATTTATTAGGGGATTTAGCTTCGATTGCAGCAAGATTTTCAAATAGATTTCTTACGATCGGATTAAAAGCCCATTGCTTCAAATCTTTGATTAGAGCTTCAGAAACTTTATTTTCTGAATTAACCCAATTTTTCATAGATTCAACCACAGAAGAGAAAAGATCTCTACCTCCTGATCTATTGATTTCTTCCATTGCTTTTACAACCGCAATTTCTCTTCTTTTAGATTCGTATGTTTTCTTCAGGTTTGCTAAGGCTGATTTAGCATTAACTTCCCAAGAAAGACTATCTAATTCTTGAATCATAGATTCTAATAGAAAAGCTTCAGAAATTCCTTTTACCGATACTGCATTAATATATTTGTCAGTTAAGATCTTACCTTCGGAAAGTTCTGCAAAAGCTGTATTTCTAAGTGCCATTGCAGTCTCTAAAACACCTAGAGAAAAAGAAGGTTTAGCAACCTTGCTATCTTCCTTAGAAGCTTGCTCGATTTCTTTAGCTACGCCATCTACGTAAGATCCAGCAGCAGAAGCTTTACTTGCTCCCCCCCAACTTTCATTTAACATATTAGCAGCGGCCTTTGCTTTTTCCATTTTAATCTGAGCCAGATTAGTGTCAAAGTTATTGTTCTCCATTTTTGTGGACTTTTATTTTATTCTATATATCTTTCCTTTATGATGTTTCTTATTTGATTATAGTATTTATTACCAGGATTTAGTTGATGTAGTTACTATTTGTATTTTAGGAACCTGCCCATTTGGAGCAGTACTCCAGCTAGTTCCTCCATTGGAAGTTACAAATCCCGCCCAGCCATTAACTGCATTCGGACTTTGTGTCATACTTAAAGTAGGATATCTAGTTTCTGTAGCAACATCAGTTGGTGCTTTTCTAACATAATAGTCTCTTCCTCCTCCCTGTGATGGCCCGGCAGTTGGACCAATATTGCTTATAGGGGTTCCCTTAAATGTGGTTGTATATCCAAGCTGGGATTGGCCAGAGCTTGAATTCCATGCTTCTGTAATCATAGCTATGACATATTCACCCTGATCTATTTGGAATGATGGGGTAGATCCTGAACCAAATGTGTAAGGATTAGTACCAGATGTAAGTAAATCTCTTGTAGCGATCTGGGCATCAGAGTTACCTTTTTTAGTTGCTCCCGTCACAATTGAAACAATATTATTGTATTCCGTTGATGTTACTTTAATCCAGCTACCAATGGATGCTGCATCATATGTAGTCTGTTGAGCCGAAGTTAATTGGGTTCTAATTGCATCGTATGTAAGTCCATATTTAGATGCATCATTTTGAAAATTTTGGGCAATTTCCGTTCTTGACAATGCCTTATTATAAATTCTAACTATTCCAACCTTTCCATTTAACCACTGTGAAAATTGACCACCATTAAACGAGCCTATGTACAAAGGCGAGGTAGTGTTTTTAATGCTTGAAAATGAATGGGAATTACTACCAATAAAACTTGCATTAATGTAAAGGGCTATTGAGTTACTTGCAACATTGGTAAAAACACCTACCACTTGATACCAGGTATTTATGGAAAGGGTAGATGCTGGTGATGTCGCTGATGTGGATCCGTTACCTACCTCAAGAAAAGTAGATCCTGTCGAGGAAGTTCTTAATCCGTATGCCCAATCCCCTGCATTACCCCCATCGGTTTTTCCAATAATGACCCTGCTACTTCCACTTACAGCTGTATGATTTACCCATGCCTCGATTGTCCAGTCTCCCGTACTTGGTTCCAATAAAGAATTGTCAGCAACAGATATCTGTGAAGAAGAACCATTGAAATCAAATGATGGCGTAGTGTATGTTGTATTGCTTAAACTTCCATTTAATGAATTTCCTGAAAGATCGTTTATCGTAGATCCAGACACATAGCTTGAAGGGTTATTTGGGTCAAAATATAGAGCTAAATTTGATCTAACATAATTCAAGAAAGTTGGTGATAGAGTATTATATTGTGATGTTATTTCTGATAAGCTTAGTTTTCTATCATAATAGTACATATTAGCAACGTATCCAAAAGGCTGTCCTCCTAATCCTCCCCATGCCCAATGGGTATTTCCTCCGGCCCCGTATGAAACAGTTCCAACCTGTACTCCATTAATATAAAAAATGCTACTTGACGAATCTCCAACCACTGTATACTGAGCCCAACTATCCTCAATTTGTGTTACATCGTATCCGGAATCTGCAAATGCTGTTGTATTATTGTCCCAAAATCCTAAATTATCATTTCCAACTTGGACCAAAATAGGATGGTCGCTAGGCCACGTTCTGAATAAAGTACGATAATCAGCAGAACTGGTTTTAATCCTAGCCCAAGTAATGTAAGTATACCCGGTATTTGGTAATGTTGGTCCAGATCCTTGCGTAACACTAATCAAAGCTGATGCACCATTACAGTCAAAACATTTAATTCCGTTTAGAACAGTATATGAAGAATTTGATAAGGTGTGGTTGTATGAACCACTCTGCAAATTAAATACAGTTGTTCCTGAACCAGGATAGCTAGATGCATCGTTCGCGTCCAATTTTATAACCAATCCTTCATTTAGGGTTGAAGCATTTTTAATAAATGAAAATGGAAATGCTATCATTATGTAAAATTTTGTATATAAGATCCAAAATACTTAGACCCATCATAAATAAAAGTATAAACATCATATCTACTGGCAGTTGCCGTCATAGTAGGGGTAGAAGTCCATGCCACAGTTCCTGGCCAGCTAACAGTATAAGATCCAGATGCGTTCTGTCTCACGATTAAAATATATGTAGCACCCGCTTGACCGTTGCTAAAAGTAAACGTAGTAGGATTCGCGTTAAGAGTAAAAGTTTGAAGATTACCAGTATTCCAATCTACTGCAGTTGTTGAAGTAGTGTTTCCGTTGGCATCTGCACTTACCCAAGCCTGTCCTGAAGTTACGTTCAAATTTCCAGAATACGGGGAAGAAAAGGATGTTCCACTGGTTCCTGCGCTACCGGAAGTACCGGATGTTCCTGACGATCCTGACGTCCCAGAAGTTCCTGATGATCCCGAGGTACCTGAAGATCCCGAGGTTCCTGTGCTACCGGATGTTCCTGACGATCCTGACGTCCCAGAAGTTCCTGATGATCCCGAGGTACCTGAAGATCCCGAGGTTCCTGTGCTACCGGAAGTACCAGTCGAACCAGAAGTACCCGAAGATCCTGCAGTTCCTGTGCTACCTGAAGTACCAGTAGTTCCGGAAGAACCTGAGGTCCCTGACGATCCCATTGCCCCCGATAGTTCTACTATGCTTAGTGTAGGCCCATTAACCTCTCCAAATTGAAAAGTTCCGGAAATACCACTAACAGTTCTCATAGAATATGTGTAGGTACCAGCAGTGGGTTCGTCGATAAAATCCACACAGTAAGGAACATTTACATTATTTCCTGCGGTTTCGCATTGAACTATATTACCTATAGGACTAGATCCTCTGTATATTTGAAGCCTTATCCATCCCGATACTGATTGCGGATTTGCATCTCCGGTTACTTGGATCTTAACAGGGTTACCTGTTGTTGTAATCGACCCGGATACTAATGTTACCCCTACTGTGCTAACACTGTTTACTTGAGATCCTAAAACTTGTGTATAATTTTGTGGTCCAGGTACAGATGATCCAGACGTCCCCGCTGTTCCTGATGCCCCTGTTTGTCCTGATGTACCGGAAGTTCCGGAAGCACCAGATTCTCCAGATGTACCTGCAGTTCCGGAAGCACCAGATTCTCCAGATGTACCTGCAGTTCCGGAAGTACCAGATTCTCCAGATGTACCTGCAGTTCCGGAAGTACCATCTCCCCCGGTAGCACCCGAAAGGTTTACTTGCCAAGATGCAAAAGTTCCATTTCCTACAATATTTGTTACTTTAATAGTTGTTTCCCCATCAGGTTTATAGTATCCCACTATTAAACCCTCAAAGTAATTAGTTAAACTATTTGCTACTACTACACTTTGTCCTATTGTATAAGCAAGATTAGCACCAATATCAATTAGAGTATTATTACCAACAACTAATGTTGATAGATCTATTGTATTAGTTGATATGGTTGCGTATTTATCACCAGACAAACCACTTGAACCTGAAGATCCTGATGTACCAGATTCACCGGAAGTACCGGAAGAGCCAGCTTCTCCAGATGTACCGGAAGTACCGGAAGTACCGGATTCCCCTGAGGTTCCCGATGTTCCATCTTCCCCTGATGTTCCGGATGTACCTGAAGATCCTGATGTTCCAGATAATCCTGATGGTCCTTGAGCACCAGTTACCCCTGCTGTTTTCCATCCAACTTTACCAGTAAGTCCACCACTAGTTCCTTGATTCCAAACTAAAAATTTATCGGTGGAGAGGTCTTCCTGTAAATACTGAAAATATGTTCCATCGTCGGCTATTAAGGCTTGTTGAACATGTAGTCCCTGCGAATCTATGTGAGTTATGTTATTTCCCCCGACAACAAATTGATGTTGATAGTTATGCGGAACTCTATTCTCTATGATTCCATCATATGATTGTCCAGCGATTGGACCTCTAACAACTATACCAGCAGTTCCTGCTGTCCCGTCATCATGGTAAACTATTCTATAAACAGGGTTTCCTCCTGTGCTATATTCATATGGGTCTATCGTAAGGGTTTTTCCATCGAAAGTAAAATTAGAATCGCCTTTTAGTATGTGTGGGCTATCCTCTGCAAATAAAACTATTTGATGTCTTCCACCAGATTCAAAAAGTTGTCCAAGGTTTGCATTAGACCCTGAAGTTCCTGATGTTCCATTTGTACTAGCTCCTGTATCACCTGGGTCGCCAGTCAGAGAAATCTGCCATGTACTAAAACTCCCGGACCCCTCTACTTTTATCGGAGTGAAAATTAGTTGTCCGCTAGTCTTATTATAACTAACTACCCTTCCTATGATATAGTTATTTTCATCATGAGCTACTTGAATAAAGTCATACTGCTCATATGATAAATTAGGATCGGTTGTTATCGTGATATTAGAATAGGGCATTTTATGTAGGTATTGTTATTAGAGTTCCACTAGTTCCAAAATAATCAGCAGGTAATGGTGTACTTCCGGATGTTCCTGATGTACCCGAAGTGCTTGAGTATCCTGATGTTCCACTAGTTCCTGTTCCTGCAGAACCATATGCACCACCAGATGCGATTAATACTTTTACTGTTACCTGATAGGCATGAGGATTGTGAAGAACTATTCCACCTTGTTCATATAGCGGACTAGTATTAGTTTCTTTTGGTTTAACTGCTATTCCCATGCCAGCAGAATTTCCTGGCTGTCCGGACCAGATATTAATTTCCCCGATTGGGTATGTTTTACCTTCGTAGATTAGATTAATATATTTGTCAGAATCCTTTGTGAAAGAAGAGGAATATTCGACCTTCGTCATGAAAAATTTAATCTCTCCGAAGGAGTTAGCAAGTCCTGCATCATCTAAAAGAAAAGCACTTCCTCCGTTGAGGTTTAAGCTTTGGGAAAAGAAATCATCCACATCAAGAGAAAAATCGCACAGATTAAAAGAATTTAAAACAGAAGAATCCTTAGTGACAACAAAAGTACAGCGATCAAAATGACCACCCTCTATTAAGGTGTTTGCTAAATCTGCTTTACATATTAAGGGTTTAGTTGCCATTAATTAATTACTAATATTTCTACTTCTACCTCTTTCAAAGTGGTGTTTCTTATGATAATTCCTCCCAATGAAAAATCAGGGGAAGTTGGTTGTGGACTTAGAACAGGAGAAAATTCAGGATCAACAACAGGAGATGTTGGATCGTTTGTGTCACCAACAACGTTATAAGGTTCTAAATCCCATCCGTGATGTTTAATATGATCCAAGGTTTTTCCTGTTATGAATAAAATATTTTTTAAAGGGAATAAATTTCCCTTGTATTCCCAATAAATTAATCTTTCAGAATCTAAGAGAGATTTATCGTATTTAACTTTAATAACTATTAAAGAAACCTCTCCCTGGTCCTGAGCTATATTCCCGCCATAAAGATTGTAAGAACTTTCTGACTGGATGTATACTCTTTTCTTAAAGCTTCCACCATTAATAGATGCTGGATGAAAAACACTCGTCATATCAACAGAGTATAAAACTTGGGCACCCATAATTATTTTTAGGAATGATCCCTCAAACACAACTTTCTTCTGCTTCTCTGGGTTGCAGTCTATGTACTTAATGTATCGCGGATCTGTTGAAAGTATATTTGGCATCTTAAATCTTATAATCTTGTTGGGTCTCCTTTGGTTATTAATAATTCAGGTGGAACATTTTTAGGATCGGCCTCTTTAAGACTTTTTGGTTTTTTCTTATAAACATTTCCTAATTTATACCCTCCAAATTCTCCGTCCTCTGTATTTTGTTCTGAATCTTCTTCTGATTCTTCTTCAGGGTCTTCTTCAAAATCTTCCTCTGAAATTTCCTGCTCTACAGAGAACTCTTCTGTTTCTTCCTCACTCTTTAAATCATCGTTGGTAATTTCTTCCTCGGTAATAGATTCGTCTAAATCGGAGAAAATTTCTGGGGAATTAATAACCTCTCCCTCTGGCATATTCTCTTCCTCCTTAACATCAGGAACCGGAGTAACACCGATGATAAAATCTTTGGCGACCTCCTGTTTTACTTCCTCGTCTTTAATTTCTTCAATCACCTCTTCCTCTATAGGATCAGGAATTTTAAAAACTATATCTAGTCCTTCAGGCTGTTGTTTTTTGAAGATATTTTTAATTTTTGCCACGACAGAAGAATTCTCATTTTCTTCACCTTGTGGATTTTCTTTTTTCTCATCTTCCTTTTTATCATCTTTATCTTCTTTCTTTTGGCTTTCTTCTTGAACTTTACTAAAAATAAAGTTAGCAGCAATTACAAGAGCAATTGCTAGAGGATCAAAAACTAACATTAGTGCTATTATAAACCAGTTTACAACCTGATCTAAAGTTTTGCCGGTTAGTTTGGCAATATATTTTAAAGGACCAACCTCCGCAGCTAGATCCTTGTTAGTGGAAAGATTCAATATTTCGGTATCTAAATCTCCAATTTGCTGGGTCTTCGAGGCAATAGTATCTTGCAAAACCTTGATATCCTGATCTAACACAGAGCTTTCTTTGCTCAGCTGATTCATTTGGGATCTAACTGAAGAAACGGATTTATTTTGAGAAATTAGGTTATCTGCATTTGTTTGCTGCCTGTTTC
>JACCDW010128323.1_pt1 | contig 13378 bp, 17 predicted proteins | sample 7449781 | NCBI WGS metagenome assembly JACCDW01 (sample SAMN15323449, study PRJNA562643) | freshwater metagenome | isolation source: river surface water | place: USA:Blue River Watershed | collected 2017-08-18 | reverse complement strand
TTATAGTGCCCTGCGTGGACCTCGTTTCCACATCTAACACTTACTGCTGAACCTTATCGATCAGTGTGCCAAAGAAGATCACTCTTCTCTAATGCATCTCTGAGCTTTTGGGCTCTTTCAAACTTATCTTGAATAAGTTTGCGTGTCTGTTCATCACTTAATGTATAAGCAGACACGTAAGCCTGTTCAACAATCCTTTTATTCAACTTCGTGTAATCTATTTCTTTTGTTTCCATGTTTCCTTTCCACATAACAAAAAACCCTGGGTGTTTAGTCCAGGGTTCTTAAAGTTTAAGTGTTAGTTTTTGTTAACTTACACTATCCTCCAAGAACCCGGAGATCTCAGGTGTACGATCATTGCCTAGATTTAGCCCAATACTAAACTGTGACCAATAGGCTGACATACATGCCGGCGCTTTGGCTACCTGTTTAATGGATTGTCTATGCAACGATTTGTCCGTCATTTTTTGTTTCCTAAAATCCTTCGAAAATTCAGTAGCGGAATTGCTACTGTTTGTGTATTGTATAATCTATTTAATCTTTTGTCTAGAGCTTTTTTGTCTTCTGACAAATTTATTTATGTCTTGCAAAAAACACAACATTTCTACAGCACAGTCGCTAGTGTACATGCTTCTAACAAGGTTGTCAAGTCTTTTTGATGTTGTATTTTTACAACACTCAGTCTATCAAAAGATTGAAATCAACAGGCACGGCCAACCTAAAACGATTGCGATACGGAGTGACCCAATGATAAAGAAAACATGGGAAAACCACAAAGTCTCCCGTAGATGGCTGGAATTCTAAAGATTTGAACATTGGCTGTATTTCTTGAGGATAACCTCTATTTGCGTTTACTCTTGGGTCTTCAAAAACTATTGCACCACCATCGGTAGATGTTTCTGCTAACAAATAAAAAACTGCTGAAAGATGCGATCCAGAATGATTGTGATTATTCATATAGTAACCATGACCGTAACCTGCGACCCACCCTCTCATGCTATGACCAGGATAATCTTTAATATCTAAACCAAAAACTTCCTTAATATATCTAGCAAACGCTGGGACGACTATTTCTGTCTTAAAAAGTTGTATCACTTCTGAGTCAGATTCAAAAATATTATCTTGTTTTATGTCACTAGGCGGATTGTCTAAATCATACATGACAAATATTTCATTAGAAACCCTCTCCATTAAAGACTTGTCTTTTATGGTGTCTTTTATAACGACTGTTGGCCAAAGTGTATTAATGCCTTCATTAAGCAAGGTCAAATTCCTTTAAAAAGTATTCTTTAATATCTGGAACAATCCCAGCAGTTTCATCAAAGTCAAATTTAACAATGTCCATAATTTTATTATATGTATCTTTATCTTTTTCATAAGGAACAAAATATGGATCGTTGCTGTACAATAAATCTGGATCATTCAACGCATCATAAAAATCTTCACTAAAATATTCGTTGAGCCATCTAGCATAACAAATGGCTACTACATAACTTTTTGCAGGATATACCCATCCAAGTTCAGTAGTGGTAAAATATTTGACAGCGTTTCCTACAATGTCGTCATTTATTTCAACAGTATATAAACTTAAATCATCAGAGTGATCAGTATTAAGTCTGTGATATATTTCTTGTCTAATTTTATATTCTTTAATCATAAAATGTAAGTGGACAAATTATTTCTAACAAACTCTACTAATTGAGTTTTGCTATTATTAAAATTTTTATTCTTTTCTCGATAATATTGAAAATGTTTAAATGGGTTCATACTTTTTAACTTTGGATAGATAGTTAATATTACATAACAACAATCAGTATAATTACGAAAAAATAACATATTAACAAATTTAATCTCTTCGTGTTTACTAACATGTTCATCTGGAAGAACCTTCCTATATTTTACTTCACCATGTTCAAGGTATCTAACTACATTAGCACTTTGATCTTCAATGGTTATCTCTAGTCCTAGAATTTTTGGTAACTGACTGATAAACTCTTCAGCTGACCCTCTTCCATTAAAAACTAGCTTAACATAAAAATTACTTCCATCGTGTCCTTCACAACTACTAACTGTTAGATAACCTTTATCAACAAGACTCTTTACTAGAGGCCAAACGCCTGTTTCAATTTGAGTTTCAAATTTCTCATGCAAAGGACTCACAGTTATGGCTATATGATTTCCATCTACATCTTCAAAATAAATCCTTCCGTCCTTGTGTAACTTATTAGGCGCAGATTTTAACACCATTTCAGAAACATCAACATTTTTACGTTGTTCAACAGAATAACGTGCAATATACTCAATTTGTTGCGGAAACATTACTACGATACCAATCTATTAATAATTTAAATCCATTACAACTGTTATCCAAGTTTTTTACTTCACGAAGATGTTCTGACAAACAGTTGCCAAAATATTCACACTTAGAACAAAATTTATTTTTGGATACTCTCTTCTTTTCTATCTCACACCAATTTAAATATTTTTCTAAACTATCATATTCTAAGAAAAATTCGTTGTCATTGAGATCAAACTCTAAAACACCATAATTACCAGTTGGTGTGATATAAACATGGTCATCTGAAAAACTATTTCTAGTTTTATTCAACACGCTATCTAGTAGATTAACATTGTTTAAACTAAATTTTCTATCCTCGTTAATAATCCATTTTTTTACAAACTCTTCAAATTCTTTATTTGTTACGTTGAGTTGATTTGACTGATTAGAACTATATGGTTTAATTTCAACAGATTCCAAATTATGCAAAATATTGAACATTGATATCATTTCATCAACGTCTTGTTTTATCAATTTAGGCGATGCTAACATTAAAACACTAAATGGTCTTTTTAACAGTGCCATATTTTTCCAAACACGCTCTGAATCTTCTCTAGCAGAAAAATCAAAACTAACGGAAGTGTAAACTCTTTCATCTGTAGTAATTTCATTCACCATAGATAGATTTGTGATAAGATTGATATCATGAATTGAATATAGATGTAGAAGACTTATCAACTCATCCCAATAATTCTTTGGAAGAAGACCTAATTCCCCTCCATAAAGGTCTACCATGTCAATTTTAGAATGTGTAGTTATCTCTGCTAATCTTTTAGATAGTATATCTAGCGGCAATAAAGTTTTGTCATTTAATTGGTCTTTGGTTAGATAACAAAAATCACAATCAAAATTACAATAATACCAAGGATTAATTGATATAATCATCCAACTAATCCCCCGTTGATATTAAAGTTAAAAGATGCAACACGTCTGTGCATAGAAAAATTGAGTGGTGTTACAACATGTTCAAATCTTAAACAATGATTCATAAAAGATACATCATATTTTTTAGGATAAAATTCCCCACTAATTTCTTTTGAAGCCATGTGTCTAAATTTTGTTTTCCCACCAATATCATGATCCATGGTATCAAAATAAAGTAAAATACAAAGATTGTAGCCCTCAATGTTATCATTGTGCCAAGACAATGTTGCATCGTCCATACCATTGACAATCTCGCATTCTTTCCCAAGTTTATAATTAGGATCAAACTTTGAAACGTATTTTTCCCCTAGCAATATTTGAGTTTTGTCTATGGCATTTTGTATTTCATCGGTGCGTTTAATTAACTGTAATCCTTGATGTTTCCAATTGAGCCATTCCCAATAGTCAATATCTTCTAGATATACAAATACCTCAGGATCATTTATCAAAGAAAAACCATTATTAAAAAAATCATCGTAAATCATTTGAATTTCCACTTTAATGCTATCCTAGAAAGTGTATTATTGTAGGGCTCTACTTTATGAAGTTCAAAAGAATTTAAAACAAACATTGTTCCAACTTCAAATTTATGTTTTTCTTTTTTAATACAAAATTCACCGCCTGAATTTGGATCTCCTTGCAAATAAAGCATTATTGAAGTTTGATCACTACTTCCATCAGAATGCCAAATTCTTCCACCATAATCGTCTTTATCAGTAACGCTGGAAAGCAAAACAAAGTCAATACAGTTACCAGTGATGGGAACATAATTAAAAGGTAACATTCTTAGATGTTGCAAATTAAAATCTACGTTTTCATTGTATGAATTTTTTACAAATGCTTCAGGATGATACAGTTGTATCAAAGCAAGTATTTTTTCAATTTCCTCTACAGGTACAATATTTTTATATATTTGCACGTATGATATCCTCTGCAAGAGTCTTCATTTTTTCGCAATGCTTTTTAGTAAGACCATAGTCTTTATGATCTTTAATAGTCTTTTTACATCCATTGCAAATTTGAAACATTGGGCAAGTGTAACAATAATCAGTCATTGTTTGTAAATTAATTTCATTCCTAATAGGAAATATTTTTTTGCCAGACATTTCTTCTTGAAAGTCAATTGAATAAAGTCTATCATCACCAAATGCCCCACAAGAGTAATAATCCCCAGATGGCTGCAAATTTCTTATGCCCCCATCACAATCTCGATTTTGAGGACAGGAAGTAGCATAGCCTTTAAGCCTAGACATCATTTGTTTGGTATTAAATTCCCAATGGTAAAGATCTCTTTTCCATATTTCTACATAGATTTCATAGATGTCGGCTAGCATGTAAGGCTTACCTTCTTGCCCCATTGTGATGCCTTTAAATTTTACAGGAGGTCCTGATGAGAACGCATAATTTAATTTACATTCAACATTCATTTCTTTTGCCAGTTCGACGTTCTTAATGGCCAGGTGTTCATTTTCTTCTGTTATAACACTTATGAAATCAGGACGATATCCTACCTTTTCTAACATCATATCACTTACTGCCCAAAAGTCTTGTTCACTGAATTCGGTTAGGTCTCCTTTTAATCTGCCACCACCATATTGAAAACTAGTAGTGATTCCTAATCTTTTATGATTGAATAATTTGACCCACTTGTCAGGATTTTTATAAAATGGCCAAAGATTTGTAGTAAAAGAAAGAGTCGCATTGGAATTGATTTGATCTAGATGTTCAATGATTTTCCAATAATAACTAGGATCCATCATCAATGGATCACCACCATTTACAATAATAGTTTTTGTTTCAGGATATCTTTTTAAAAAATCAAAAACATATTGTAAATCAAGTTCTGCACTCTTATCATCTGTGATTTGAGTTGAAGAACAAAATGTGCATTTAAAATTGCACCTTTCTGTGGGTTTAATAATTAAGTCCATTATATTATTATAGGTTCTTCTTTTGGAATTTTGTCAACAGTCCAGCCCATTGTTACAGCAGATCTAGGCACTGCGCCAAAATATGGTTTCACTCGATGTGTTTTGTATCCAGGAAAAATTACCAATCTATTTGGTTTAGGATTTATATTGATCACATTTTTATGATAATAGGCAAACGTTAAATGATTATAAATGCAAAGTTCACCCCCTACCCAAGGACCATTTTCTTTATAATCTGAATTGATGTAGTAAAGACATGTAATGAATCCGCCTTCTGCCACATCGTCATGTGGCTCATATAGATATGTGTTCACTGTATCTTTGTCATACGTTCTCATATAGTTACGTTGCATATTATTAAATTTAAGATCGCCGTAATCAATACCAATCTCATGACAATAGTTCATTACTGCCATAGAGGTTTGATCTAAAAGTTGTTGCAGTGCTGGTGTTAAATTTTTTTGATTTTCTGTAGTAACAAAATAATTTTTTATTTCTGCTTTAGATTTTAACTCGTTGATAACCGATTCATCAGACAAAAAATCATCATGAATATGAATGTTGGTTGACCATAGTTCTAATTTCTTCAATATAATTCTCCAAGTGATCTTCAACGGTTTTTCCATCAATTATCATAAGATCTTCTTTTTGTTTTTGACCGTTAATAATGTCTTCCATGTCCTCTTCAAATAATTTATACCAAGACTTACCTTTAATTTCTTTAAATAGACTTTTCATTATTTTACTAGATTTCATTTTTTCTGGAATCATTGGCCCAATAATTTTTTGAGCCTTATTCATAAAAAACATTTCCTTCCATTCTTCTATGTTATAACTGTATGTTGATATCACAACATCTTGATAAGACTTGTATCTTCCTAAAATAGAATCTGTTGATAAGTGTGTTTTATTTTGTTCTTCATTCTCAGTAATACCGACTCTTGTAGTTTGAATTTTATACATTGACTGGTATAATTTATCCCCCATCTCAGTTTGAGGCAAAATAGTCAATGGAGCTCTAGGCCAATCCCAACCCATAGTTTCCTGAATTAAATCCATTTCATAGTAGAAGTCATCTATAGTGGAACCTGGCAGTCCTAAAATTAATTCTACTTTTACAATTATGTTGTACTTTTCTCTAAACTTTTTTGCAAGTTCTAAATTTTCTTGAATAGTGATGTCTTTACGTTTAACATTGTCTAATGCGTGTTGACTAGAGCTTTGAACGCTCATGAAGTAGTGTTTCATAAGTTTATTTTTAAAAAGAGCATCTAAAATTTTTTCTCTTTTTTCAACTTTTACTTTCGCAAGACCATACAGCATGACAGATTCTGGAAAATTATATTGCTCTTTCATTTTGCCAATATGATTCACAACGTCAATATCTCTTGATAAAATTCCAAAATTAGCATCAATAATTTCAAATTCTTCAACACCAAGAATTGACAATAATTCAATATCTCTGAATATAATTTCTAAAGGTTTCTCGCTAATTTTAGAAGACGTTCCACCTGCTCCCCACTCGCAATAGGTGCAGGCATATGGACAACCTCTAGTAGTTTCGTATTGAATGCCATTTTTAATATTTTTTTGCTTTGCTGTATTGATACATTTAACAATATAACTAACGTTGTTTTCTAAGATTGATTCTGTTGGGTATGTATATTTCTTCTTGTTTGAAGTAAAGTGAAAATCTTTGGTAATTAACCAAGGCACAACATGATTGTCAATAATTTTTCCATGTAATTTGATCTGGTTTAGTGACTCAACTAAAAATTCTTCTCCATGACCTACAGCGTCACACACATAATCATACCAACTAAAATCCAATGATTTTTCAAGTTGTGGGCCGCCTCGTATTATTATAATGTTTGGATTTATTTTTTTAATTTCAATGCAAACATCTTTTATCAATACGTGATTCCATATATAACAAGATACACAAATAACTTTTGGATTTTTTAAAATAATTTCGTCAACAATACTTTTTACACTTTTATAATCAGACCAATTTATAATAGGCTCTATCCAGTCATAGTCTTTACAAGCCGTGTTCATATTCATCCACCCCAAGTCTGGATAGATAATTTTAGTAGATAGAGGTGGGTTGAGCCAATAAACTTGCATTTCTAATCCAAAATTCGCCGTGTTTAATAAATCCGTTTTTTACCATTAATCTTTTATGATAGGCTTCGTGTGGAGCTCTTTTCTGATTAATGCAAAGATGGAGGTGATCAAAATAAGTTCCGCTTGGGCATATTATTTTTCTGTCCCCAAACATTAAAATTAAATCATTCCAAACATTTTTTAATAACTTAGTTCTTTCTGATTTAGCTCTATTTTTAACATAACCTGCATATTTGACAGTTCCTATAATAACTTCGTCTTCATAGGGATATACAAGGGCCACTGCCTTATCTATTTTATTATAGTCATTACAATGAACCCATTGCTCTTCATTTTTGGCTCGCAAACAATCTTCAACTAAATCTTCGTCAGTTTGTACATTGCCGTACCAAATCAAAAAATAACCCCTATGTTCACATAGTCTTGGAACATATGGATGTTTGACAGGTAGTAAGTCTTTTTGAATTTCAATATTATCAGGAAGTACTACTAGACACAAAGGGTTTGATTCCTCTTTGTACTCGTACATCGTCGATATATCTGTGCGTAATTTTATAGACACACTCATCTAATTCTTCCCTAAATTTATAATCATGTTGCATAAAACAACCAAGACTACACCTGTCTAAATATTCACATGTTACACAATTATATTTTTCTAAAAATCTATCTTCAATTTTGGAATTATCCATCTTTTCAATTTTAGAAGAATAAAATTTAATTACTTTTTCATCTTGAACCAAATTTCCACAAAGACACATTGTACCATCTGCTAGTACTAGTTTACTGGTCCTACATGAAACTTCATTTTGATTTCTGTTTATCCATTCAGCAATTGGGTGAACTTTTGGGTAGTTGTCTATCAAGTGTTTAAAGACATCTCTTAGTTGTTCATCTGTTGGAGCTTGGAACTCGGCAGATTCATCTGGCATATAATAATCAAAATAGATATAATGTCCTTCATTATACAACTTTTTAAAATATGGATCTTTATCTTTTAAGATATAGTCAATGTTTGGCGAATTTAGTAACATACTAATACAAGAAATTCTCTTACCAAAGTATTCCATATTATTTTTAAAAACCAAAAAGTCATTAACGTTAAATCTTCCTCTTGGATCATAAGATGTGACTAAATTAGCATCGATACCGTTATCAAATGAAAAAGATAGTAGGTCTTCAATTTCAGAAATTTTATTAGTAACTAAATTAGTCACCCAATTAATTTTAATTTTTTTGTTGTACTTGATTCCTAAATTTTTGATACCAATAGATAAATCTTTATATGATTGCAAAAGTTTATGATCAAATATTTCTGGAGCAAACACCTCACCACCCATGGCATTAAACACCACGCTGTTTCTCTTTTCAGTTTCTAAAAATTTTTCTATTGGCGACAATTTTTCAATTACAGTGTCTATGCCTACAATGTTTTCATGATCTTGCCAACAAAAAGAACATCTTAGATTACAATACTCAAAAAGGTGCAAGGTGTACTCTTGTTCAAAGTCACGCTTTCTTTCTAGTATTAATTCTCTTAGCATTATAATAACCTATAACTTAAAAGTTTTTCTATTTGCTTGTTTCTCTTGCAATTCATAAAATATAAAATCAGTGCAAAATTAATTTTATCAAATTTCTTTCTTGGCACACCTGAAGTATCAAACGTATTCTTTAAAAGATAATCTACCACTTCGTCTAGCTCTTGTTTAGTCATTTCATCTCTAGTTGCGCATTCTATCCATTTGTATAGGCCAAAAGATGATCTATCTGTTTCCATACCTTCACAGTTTTTATAAACAAATAATATTAGTTCAACAAGTCCTTGACTCTTTTCTTTAGGTAACCCCAATAAATTGATTTTTTCAATTCCGTCTTTAAACCATATTTCTTCATCAGAATAGTATTTTAGACTGGGGATATTTTTTAATAAATTTTTATCAGTTATATTAAAATCATTTATCGAAAAAGATAACTGCTCCTGAAATTTATGATTGAATAAATTTATTAAAACCATCTCACGATTGTCAGTAAAGCATTCAGAATACCATTCTCTCAAAAAGTGATGAAATTTCTTCAAGAAAACATTTTCGTGATCCTGGATGCCAGATAGGTATTCAGCAAATAGAAATTCATAGGAAAACGAAAGATTTAGATTTTTAATTTTTTCTATTTCTAAAGGATTAATAGCTACGTCCCATAATTCACTAGACCTATCAATATTAAAAAATTTTGGTTTCTTAAAAACCTGACGATGGTAGTCGATAATTTTTAATAAATCTAAATATGAATTCAAATTCATGTTTGGGAAAATATGTTTACAAAACCAAACATGAATTTTAGAAATGTCATCGCAGTATATGACAATCTTACGATTATGTAGAGTTGAATGAAAATATACCGTTTCTAAAAAATTAGAAAAGGACATAGAAGATAACAGACTTTCAAAACTGTCGTATTGGAATAGAACTTTTCCTGGGGTTTGTCTGTTATTAAATTCTTTTGAAATAACTATTCGATCATGGTGTATATCAAGATAAGGTGTGATTTCTAGATATACTCTATCGAACAAATGAACCATTGCAACTCCTTAGGACAATGTGTATTGCAACAATTTGTCTTTGTTATTGTCAATGCAGATTTGTTTGATCTCAGATAAAATATTGATATTATACCTATCTTTCTCAGTGGTTTCAAATAGGGCAAACTCTGGTCCACTAAGTGAAGCTTCAACGATTTGGTAATTTACTAACAACTCTAAATCACTGTCAGTTAAAGATTCTTTGCAGGCAAGATCAAAAATCTTATCTACCCAATCAAACAATGTAAATCCAGAAAACTCTCTTCCAGATTCTGAATACCACTCAAAATAAATTTTTAAATGTTCAACGAGTTTTGTCTTTTGAGAGGAAGTCAATCTATTAAAATAAAATCCACCGTTAGTGTGCGGCGCTGTAATTGACTCTGTGTCCCAAAGTGATTTTTCAAACCACACATCAAATGCCGGATCAGATACAACATCGTTTAAGTTTGACAAGTCGTAAGTGACTGTGGGCTGAAATTTTGAAATAATAGATTTGTTAACTAAATTAGAAAGCAAATATGCTTTGCACTCTAACAAATAATTTTGAACACCAACTTTTAGTTTTTCTAACGCAATTTTCTTTAGTTCTTCTTTACAACTGCCATTATATACATAAGATGCAAGTATGTATTCAATACTGATAGAATCTTTTATGTAGGTTAAAAATGCTGAATAAACATTTCTATCTACTTGTATTGATTGAAAAACAGGGAAATATTCTAGTTGACTTGTATAGTTGTCTTCTTGAGTCAAACGATATGGTCTTATATATGTAGATAATGTAGATGTGCCAAACATTTTGACCTGAAATACATGACTAGCAAGAATTCCATACGCAGTGTCAAAACTAGCATTAGGCAATAATATTTTGATCCAAGTCGTGATTAATTTTTGATGTGAAATCTTATCACAATAAATTATTAATTTTTTATTACTTGTTTCAAAATGTCTGTTTAAGAAATTTAAAAACAATAAAAAGTTTTCAAACTGTTTACCTTCACCAATAAGTTCTTCTAAACTTTTAGCATAGGCTTTTAGTTCTCCGTCAGCAACACCATCTAAATCGTGTAGCATGCCTACACCATTTGTTTCTGAAATGACCAATCGATCATTATTAATATCAATCATGTCGTCAAATGCGACATAAACTTTTTTAAACAAGTGAAACACTTTGAATCTCCTCGATGTCTTTTTTCATTGCGTTGGTGAACTCATCAGGATCAAAATGACCTGTTTCTACTGCCCAAGTAATGATGTATATTGGGTTATTTGTATTGGCCCAAAAAGAAAATAAATTTTTACCTTTAAAAAGATAATCATTAAAATACATTTTATGATACTTGAAATTTTTTGGATTTACACTGGTATAAAAATCATAAAAATCATCGTATTTTAACAAAGATGCAAAATTGATTCCTATCTGAAAATCTTCATCAAATTTTTCTGAATTTTCAATTTGTGTCTTATATTCGGGTTCGTTAATACAATATGTATTAAAGTAAATCAAACTATCCAATACCTGTATCCACTTATCTAAGGTTTCGTAATTTTCTTTTATAAATTCAGAAAATCCAAAATCATTAACACTTTTACATTGTAGTAGTAAACGAATAGTTTCTTTTTCTAAAATTGGAATAGTTACCAGTAAAGGAAAATCTAAATATTCTTTCAATAGTTCTCTTGCTTCATTACTTTGAGTATCAATTTTGATATCACATGGCACATCTAAGTTACTTAGATATGTTAGTAATTTCTTACCTTTGATGTCGCTGTTAGCATAGTCTATTAGATAAAAGGTATTTTTATCTAAAAAATATTTTTTAAGATCTTCAATTTTAATTGGCGCTGTGGTTTCAATTACGTTCATCTTCTACCTCTTGAGTTGTGACAGTTATTGTGACAACTAACATGACAGACCTCTTTATAATAAGTTTCTCCATCGCCACCAGATATATTTGGCCTTAATACTTGATAGGTCTGACTCATACCAAGGATGAAGTTATTTAGGTTTCCTCTAGAAATCACATTGTTTGACTGAATATCAAAGTAGTTTGAAATAGTTGTGGCTTGCGGGTCTCTAGTAAAAGCAATTTTAGTTTGATCATAGTTAGCTGAAGTGCTGGTGTAAGGAGATCCAGGCACTGGTCTATTCCCTCCAGTACCGGTAACCTTGCGCACACAACGCATGTTTCTAATTCTAGTATAATATTCGATAACTTGGCGTATATATTCGGTTAGTCCATCGGCTTCGATGGTTCCTAATGCACCTAGTGAATTATTTAAAACTGTTGGATCAGCCCCGCCCCAATCAGTCCTTCCTTCAAACCAACCATCTTCTGCTTCAGGGAATGGTTTGGCGTTGGTTCCCCATATGATACCGGTTCTGGCCACACCATTGATTTGTTCAACAGTTCTTTGAATAATTGTAAGACGTCTGACTGGCCCTGGATTTTCCAATGCTGGCATGCTAAATTTCCTTAATCATGAACACTTTATTGTGTTTTTTTGTATTTATGCTTTCTAATTCTAGCATCAAACTCTTTGGTGCTCCACATATATCCCCTTGCCATGATAATTGATGGCAATCTCCGCCACATTTATGAAAAACTGGGCAGGAATAACACCGTGGATCCATGTTGCGTTCGCAGGCAATATTTTCTAATCTTTGATCACTAGTTAACAACGCAGTTAATTCATCATCAATATGACCAAACTGTTGTTCTGGTGCGCTATTAGGACAACCTGATATAGTACCATCTGCATTTAGAGTGAATAATTTTTCTTCACAGTCCCTGCAAAACGTTCCGCCTCTTGTTACATTATATTCAAATTTGTCATAAACTGTTTCTAAGAATTCGTTTTTAAACCAACTCCTTGCACCTGCTTGTTCACTCTGTTGATGCATGAGCAAGAACCAAGAATCTTGTTCTTTATTGGTGGGGAATATCTCAGGATACAGCCTAGCATTACCGTTATTAGTCAATCTCTCTAAACTCATTTCCTGTATTCCCATGTCATGCACCCATTCTAGTAAATCTATAGGGTTCATATTGACAGTGCCCTTGGTCACGCTGATAAACAATTTGATTTCAACACCCAATTCTTGAAGCGTTTGTACGTTCTTCCTCCACAAATCATATTGTTTAGGATTGGCGAATCTAATGTCTGGATCCCAACTGGTCCCAATTCTATTACCTAATGGACCTTGTATAAACGCTATAATCTCTGGTGTAAGTTTAAAAACTAAATTGGTGGTCACACCCCATGTCATATAGGGCCAAAGATCCTTGCACTGGTCATGAACATATTGCATAGTGGACAAGTCTGCTAGAAATGGTTCCCCACCATGAAACTCACAATGTACATGAGGGCTGTCTGGCATCACTTGATTTAACCTAGCAAGCCAGTCTGCAACTTTGACGTGATCCCAATAAATTTTTGCTCCATTGGTTCCACTCGTAAAACAATGCTTAC
>JACCDW010435046.1_pt1 | contig 13382 bp, 14 predicted proteins | sample 7449781 | NCBI WGS metagenome assembly JACCDW01 (sample SAMN15323449, study PRJNA562643) | freshwater metagenome | isolation source: river surface water | place: USA:Blue River Watershed | collected 2017-08-18 | reverse complement strand
TTATCTTCTTTATAAGAAATAAAATATATTATTGATAATTTATTATATTTGAAAAATAAAATCTTTATATTTATTTTCATCAAATGCTATAAAATGATTTTGTATAATATTTTTTGAAACAATATCTTGAATTGATTCTTGAAGAATTTGAATCCAGTTAATTTTATCTTTTAATACATCTTTTTGATAAATACGAATGATAGAATAACCATTATCATTTGCGCATTTCATTTTAAATAAATCACGTCTACGAGATTCTTCAACATTTAACCAGTTACGCACTTGTGTAAAATGTTGTTCACCATCAAGTTCAATAATAATCTTTTTATCTTCTAAAAGGAAATCAAAAGGTAACTTTGAATTAGTAGTTTCATTACGGCACCAATCAGCATAAAAGTTATAAATAATATCTGGATAATATATTTTAAGTTTTCTATAAACTTTACTTTCTGTTTGTCGTACACATAATTGACACGTGGATTTTTCTTTAAAAACAACTTGTGGAAACTGTGTAAATTTATTTAAACATTTATTACAATTGAAATCATATTTAGTATGTGCATTTTTAAATACTTGACGTGATTTTAATTTATTATCTTCGTGCCAATAAATTGCTTCTGGAGTTGAAGCAAAAGAGTTTTCAAAACAAAATATACAATTATCTTCATCACATAATTTTAAATGAGCACAATAAATACACCAAATATTTCTGATAATATTTGCCGGTCTTTGAACAATGTCATGATTACAACCTTTACAAATAAATTTATAATATACTTTTGAATTTTTAAAAATATTTCTTGGTGTTATAAGATTGCCATCTTTATCAATATTATCTTTTGACCAACATGCTAATTTTTCTTTATCTTCATAACTCGCAAAAGAGTTTTCAAAACATTTTATACAATTCTCATTATTACATAATACACTATGTGAACAATAATTACACCAAGATGAACTATCTGTTCGTGTTATATCACATACTCTTTTAAGAAATGTATGATTACATTCAATACAATCAAATAAATATTTCATACGGCTTGTGCTAGATATTGTTTTAGGGTCAATAAAAATACCATTTTCATCTATATTTTTATTACTCCAATATTTAGCTTTTTCGTGATTACCAAACGGTTTAAGGAGCATTTTATTTTCTTATATTATATAATATTAAAATTTCTTTAAGATAACAATTTGTTAAAAAATTTAGTTATTTTTAAACAAATAAAATTATTTGTTAACAATTTTATTAAAAATATTATTTTTAATAAAATAATAAAAAAAAAATAAATTTTATGTGGATATAAAGGAGTTCGTATATAGAAGAGTAGAAAGGAGTGGTTCCTTTCTATTTTAAACAAAGCAGATTACCAGAGTCAGGTCAAATGGGTGCCGCTTAAGACGGCATGCGTAAGCTTCCTGGGTTCGAATCCCAGATCTGCTAACATAGTTTTTAAAAAGTTTTTAAAAACTATGATATATTATAAAGTAAAATCAAAAATTAGCTTAATGATTATTTAATCTAAATTTGTTTTTGTATTTTAATTTATAAATTCTTATATAGCATCTACATTTTGAGCACTCCATATAATTGCTTCAATTAAATCATCATTTTCAGAATTGTTTTTACAAATTGGCATTTTATATCTATATTTATTTTAATTATATTTATTTTTTTAGAAAAATAAATTACGTTTAAAAATGAAAAAAATAATCTAATTATATATTGTTAAAGTGTCCGCATAGCTTAATTGGATAAAGCGTAGGATTTCTACTCCTCAGATTGTGGGTTCAAGTCCCATTGCGGATAATATTATTTTTATAAGAATGATTATAAAAATAATGAGTAAATTATTATCTAAAATTAAAATAGTAAAATGCCGGAAGTAATAGAAGTTCGTGAATATGCTGATTTTTGTAATAAATATATTAAAAATAAAAAATTGAAAAGTATTAAAATTTTAAATGGTCGTTATAAAAAACATGGTCCTTTTAATGGATTTAATTCTTTACTTAAAAAACTTCCACTAAAAGTAATTGAAACACAAAATAAAGGCAAATTTATGTATATTTCTTTAAAAGATAAAGAAGTAGATGAACCTATTTATATTGGAGTTACATTAGGATTATCTGGAGGATGGTTCTTTAAGCCTAAAGGATTAAAATCAAAATATATTCACGGATTAAATGGAGCACGTTATGTAGAAAGTGATATTGAAAAATATCAAACATCTGCTTTAAAACATTTAAATGTAGAATTTATTTTTGAACACGGAAGTTTATATTTTTATGACCAATTAAGTTTTGGAACACTTTCCATTTTTGATTCATCACAATTATTAGAAAAAAAATTAAAAACACTTGGTTTAGATATAATGAAACCTGAAACAACTTTTGAAATGTTTCAAATAGCTTTACTTCATAAATCAAATTTAAGTAAGCCCATTGGTGTAGCATTAATGAATCAAAAATATATTTCCGGTATTGGCAATTATTTAAGAGCAGATGCTTTATGGCTTTCTAAAATAAACCCTTTTCTTAAAGTAAAATCTTTAGATGAAAAAGATTTAAAAAAAATTTATCATAATGTGCGACTTCTTATTTGGGGACAATATAATAAAAAAGCTGGTATTAAATATAATATTATTAAAAGTAGTGATAAGTTACCATTAGATTATAAACGCAATTTTTTTGTATATCAACAAGATACTGACATTTATGGTAAACAAGTATTTAAAGAAAAATTATATGAAGGAAGTCAAGTAAGATATATCTTTTACACAAAATAAGGAACCCCTTTGGTTCCTTATAAACCTCCTGCTATAAAATAAAATTTTTTTGTAATATAAATTTTTATATACACTATATAAATTTTTATATACACTATATAAATTTTTATATACAATTGTATATAAAAATTCAGTTGACAGGTTTCAAGTGCGTTAATTTTTAAGAGAAATTTGCATAGAAAAGTTGCTGTATGAAACCTTAATATTATATATACGAACTCCTTTATATCAATAAGAAACCTACGGTTTCTTATGAACTTCCCTTTTATTATTTAAATTTGTTAAAAAAATAATTTGTTAACAAATATAGATATATTGTGTTCCGAACAATGTTATAAAAAAATAGTTTCAATAAAATGTTTAACAAATATAAAAATTGTTTTGAATAAAATGTTTTTATAATAATGTTCGGAACACTAATGACTAAATAAATTTATTAAAAATATTTATTTGTTAAAAAAAATATATAAAATACAAAAGAGGAGGTTCATAAGGAACCTTAGATTCCTTATTGGGTGTAACTTGCTACAGTTGTATTAATAAAATTTTGAAGTTGACTTTCTTGAATATTAAATGTTTGAATAATTGTGTAACGACCATTTTTAACGGCAGGTAAAACTTTTAATTGAACAGTATAATTAGAACCATTTTTTAAAAAAAGAAAAACATATCTACAATTCATACGACACATTGTAAAAGCACAATTTGTTGGTGTTGACATTTTATAATATAATAATAATTTACTATATTATAGTAATATTTTTTAAATAATATTTCTTTATTTATTTTTTTACTACTTTTTTAGAACTTTTACGTTTAACAACTTTTCTTTTAACTACTCTTTTTTTACCACCACTTACTGGAACAGTTGTACTGTTTGTACTAGAAGTACTAGAAGTAGTTGTAGGAAGTGATTCTTCTAATTTAATTGTTTTAAATTTATTTAATTTTTGAATCATTTGATCAACACGACTTGAATAATCACGTGATTCACCTGAAGCATATGCTTTTGTATTTAATGTTTCAGAAACATGAGCAAATAATTCAGCTAAATCTCGTTTAAGTTCAAAATATAAATCTAAATGTTCCATTTTCTTTGTTAATATAAATAATTCACGTTTAGATTGTTCGCTTAAATTATTTTTTGAAGTAAATATTTTACTTATAAAACCACGACGACCTTCATTTACATTCTTTTTATACATTTTATAATTTTCATTCTTCTTTTTTAATTTTTTAAATTGTGGAATATCTTTTTTATATTTTCCTTCTATTTCCTTTTCATAACGCTTATATAAACGTTGAAATTTAACATATTTATCTCCTTTTTCATATTTACTATTTTTGTCTTTATTTTCAATGTTAAAAAATCGTAAATCAAGCATTTTTATTTTATACTATTTTATAAAAATATTTTATTCTATTTTATAAAAATATTTTATAATTATTTTATATTACTATTTTTATAAATATTTAACAATTCTTGGTTTATTATTTTCAAAAAGTAATATTTGAATTCGCTCCTTTGGATTTTTACGCACTCCAAATGCTTCAGACATTCCTGTATCTATATTCCATACTGAACCATTATATCTATTTATTATACCATTACTTTGTATAGTATGTCCAACTACCATATATTTAGCATTTAATTTTTCTAATACTTCTTTAATTCGAATATTATTTTTATTACTATTGTCATTTATTGAAAAATCACGATTCCATAATACACTTTGTGGTCCTAAAAATAATTCTTTAAAATATTGTTTTGATTCGTGACTTCTATTTCCATATAAATAATCTCTCATTAACATATTTATTTCACTTATTTTATATTTTTGTGCTATCTTAGGTGTAATACCACCATGACAAAATATTGCGTCACCTATTTTAACTACTGGATTCCAAGTACATGCTAAATATTTTGTAAAATAAGATCCTGGTTTAAAATAATCAGCTCTATTATTATTATTTTTTTTAAAATGATTCATTCCTTCCGGAGATACATAATCATATATTCCCATTACATTCATTAATTCATGATTTCCTAATACACTGTGAAATCCACCTCCAGCTTTATATGCTTGATATTGTAATTTTAATATTAAAGCACATATTTTAAATTCACTATCTTCATCATTATAATTTCCTACACGTGCTTTACGATCAAATATATCACCAATTTGTACAATATGTGTATTTCCACCAATCCAATTTAATTTTTTATCAATTACATTTGCTAATCGTAACGCATATAAAAAAGCTTTTAAATCACCGTGAATATCACCTATTACATATACTTTTTCATATTTTGGATATATACCTTTTTGATAATAATTTGTAAAACCACTTAAGTCCATTATATATATTAAAATATATATATTATTAAAAAATATATATAATATATTCTATTATATTATATATAAAAATATTTATTTTATCTTAAATAAAATTAATTTACTTATCTAATGGATTTAAATTAACCATTGGTACTTCTAATTGTTTACTTTTACTTTTTGATCCCATTTTGCTTTTAGAACCCATTTTGCTTTTACTCTTTGATGAACTTAATGACATTGGTTTACTCATTGAAGTATATTCAGCTTCAGTTAAAGCTTTTACATCAGGCTTTACATGAGTAGTAATACTCTTATTTTTACCAGTCTTAATATTATGTCCTACAAATTTAGTAATTGGTTTACTAATTTTGTTGTTACCAACATAATAAAAGCGATCAATTTCTACACCACGATTTCCTAATTCAACTAAACAAAATACAACACGTTGGTTTACTTTTGAAATACTTTTTCCTTCTTTTTCAGCTTCAAGTTGCATTGAACGAGCAATACGACGATAGCATTTACGAGCAGCACTTAAAGGAATATTATCACTATACATACCATGAGGATTCTTTGATGAAATAATTTGGCCTTTAGCTTCTTTATATTTAATTAAAGGTTCTAAAAGTTTAAAACGACGACCTTCTTTCTTTCCCATTTTCATAGATTTAGATACAGATTTTGAACCCATTTTCTTTGATTCCATTTTAGGTTCATTTGTTTTTACTTCATTCATTATTTGATTTTCCATTTTTTATTTTTTTACTAATATATACTTATACTTTTTATTTAGATTTTTATGATATAAAAATAAAAAATTTATATAATTTTATATTTTTTAATATTTTTATATAATTTTATATTTTTTAATATTTTTTATATAATTTTATATTTTTTAATATTTTTTATATAATTTTATATTTTTTAATATTTTTTATATTTTTTATATAATTTTATATTTTTTATATTTTTAATTAAAATATTAAATAAAATCGTGTATTAAATCATCTTGATTTAATAATTCTATACGCAATGTTGCGATAAATCCATTATTTCCTTTATAAATTCGCTTTTTATAAATTGACGCATTAATACTTTTAGCTGAATTTTCTATAAATTTAATGGACTCTTCTAATTCATACTCTTCTATTCCTTCAATATCACCTTTATCGGAAACTCCTAATATATATATTGCTTTACCATTTCCTTGAAAAAGTCTATATTTCATTTGACTTGCTATTTTTATTTTCTTTTTTTCTTTAAATTCTTCAGAAATATTATTTCCATATACTAATTTTAATTTATATTCACAACACCCTTTATCATTTTCAGGAGGTATGTAATTTATTTTATTTAACATATTTATAAAAAAAATAAAAATATTTTTATTTCTTTTTTATATTCTTTTTATTTCTTTATCTTTCTTTTATTTTTTATTTTTTATTTTTTATTTTTTTATTTCTTTTTTTATTATTTTTTAATAAATTATTTTTATATTATATATTTTCCCCAAGCCATTCCACGACCTGGTTTAAAATCACGTGTTCCATACTCTTCTATAAGCTTTTCATTACGTCCTTCAACCCATACTTGAGTTGGTCCAGTTGTCCAATCTTTCTCAAATCCAGGTGTAAAAACAATATCATCCACTATTACAATAGTATCTTTATGAGCTAATTGAATACAATTCATAAAATCACATTTTGCTATATTATACATATGTCCTCCATCAATAAATATTACATCAAATTTAGTAGTTGGATTTTCATTAATAAATAACGGAATTGTTTGTGTACTATCTCCTAATATTAAACGATGTCTAAATGGATATTTATTATCAATAAAATTTTTACCAATTTGTACATATTGATGAATTCCTAAGTCAAAACTTGTTAAAGTAATATTTGGATTTGCTTCTAATATAGCTTCCGCTGAATGTCCAGCATTAAATCCTATTTCCATTACACTTTTAACATTATTATTTTTAACAATTGCTTTTAATATTTCAACTTGTTCTGGAATTTCTTGACTATGTCCTTCAAACCACATATATCCACGACTTTGTAAATATGAAATTAAATTCATTTTATTTTTTAACTATTTTTAACTATTTTAATTATATAATATTATATAATTATTTTTACGAATTTAAATTATATTAAAGAAATATTTCTTTAATATAATAATATAAAAATAAAATGAATCATAATCATTATTTTACTGCTATAAATTCTAAAGTATATCCTGAACCTCAAATTAATAAACAACCATCTATTACATATTATACTTCACATTCTATTGGTAAATTTGATGGAATTGAAAATGAAAGTATTATGGATAAAGAACTTACTACAGCAGAACGAATTGAGATCATGAAAACATTAGCTTATAACTTTTTTGATGATAATACTTTATATTTAAGCTATTTTATATTAAGTCATCGTATACCATATGATGATCAATTAAAAGCTCAATTTGGTTTTATAAATTGTAAAAATCCTATGGAACGCACTTATTTATTAAAATTATATGAAACAGCTTTATATAAATGTTATCCTGAATCTTTCGTTTTTAAACCAATGGGAATATTATATCAATATTTTATTGAAGATCGTATTGCTGATTTTATTATAGAATCTTATAGTAGAATCAGAATTAGTGATACAATATTTATGTGGTTTATGAATAATCAACATATTGTTAAACATAATATTAATTATCAAGAGTTTATGGAAAGAAAATCTAAACTTTTTCAAAAAAAAGTTCATTTTTAATCAATGCGTTTTAACATAATAAGAGTTGGTTTAAAACGTTCATATAAATAACCAGCTTCTTCTGGTAAATGTGAAATTGAACCTGTATGAATTACAACTGAATCAGCTGGTATTTCTAAAGGTGTAGATATTCTATATCGTCTATTATCTGTAGGTCTTCTATCTAAATCATTATATAAATAAAAATGATCATTACGTCTATTTAAAGAAACATAATGATCACTTCCATAATATATTACATCAGATACAATATATCTATAACCATTATGTTCAAATATATGATTTAAATTTATATTCATTCTAAAAAAACCTTGACCAATAATTTGTATAGGTAATATTATATATTTTTTATTATTATCATCCAAATTATCTGCTAAATAATCTGTAATTTTTTCCACATTTAGTTCCGGATTAGTTCTATTTATACCAATTGGAATTAAATTAAGTCCAGTTGGATATAGGTTTATAGGTGCTCTATTTAAAAATATTAAATTATTAAATCTTTCTGAAAATACGCTATCTAGTAATGTTATTAAATAAGTTTTAGCATCACCAAATTCTGTTTGTCTTTCTGGCATTCGATTACTATAATATGTATTAAATATACTTCTATATATAGGACGACCACCTGATAACATTATTCTTAAAAATTGCTTTAAATTATTTTTACTGTGATTTATATTATGACATATATTAAAAAATGAATCAAAAGTAGTATCTATATTTGTTTCTCTGTTTATTAACTCATTTTTAATAATTGATAATAATAAATGTAATATACTATTTCTATAACATTGAGATTTATCATCATTATGTAAATTTTGTTCAATATTTCTTATCATTACATTTGTAATATGATTTACAATAACTGGTATATTTTCATTATTCGGAGCATTAGGTAAACCTTTACTAAGTATATTTTGAATAGTTGTTACTTTGCGTTCTGCTTGTACTAATGCATTTTGTAATTGTTTAAATTTTAAATTAGGATAAGTTTCAAGAAAACGGTTTATATTTTCTCGACTCATATATAATTTTTCTAATCGTCTTCTAATTTGTAAGCTATTTGGTGATGATTTTTTAAGTAATGGATTTGAATGGCTTTGTGTTAAACGCTTTCTTTCATACAGTCTTTCATTTTCAGCACCTCCTGCTCCTGCTGAACCTCCTGCTCCTGCTGAACCATTTTCTAAGTTTCTTGAAAAAGATAAACCTTTACTAAGTATATTTTGAATAGTTGTTCCTTTGCGTTCTGCTTGTACTAATGCATTTTGTAATTGTTTAAATTTTAAATTAGGATAAGTTTCAAGAAAACGGTTTATATTTTCTCGACTCATATATAATTGTTCTAATCGTCTTCTAATTTGTAAACTATTTGGTGATGATTTTTTAAGTAATGGATTTGAATGGCTTTGTGTTAAACGCTTTCTTTCATACAGTCTTTCGTTTTCAGCACCTCCTGCTCCTGCTGAACCTCTTGAAGTAGGAGTTGGATTTCTTCGAGAAGAAGTTAAATTTCTTAAAGAAGGAGTTGTACCCTTTTGAAACACTCTTTCGTTTGCAGCACCTCCTGCTCCTGCTGAACCTCTTGAAGTTGGAGTTGGATTTCTTAAAGCAAAATTAGTTTGATTTCTTGGAGCAGGTGGACCTCTTGAAGGAGTTGATTTTTTTAAAAAAGTTGAAGGAGTTGAACCTCTTATAGTAGTTTGATTTCTTGGAGCAGGTGGACCTCTTAAAGAAGGAGATGAAGATAAAACTTGAGTCAAAGCTGTACCAAACTTAATATGAGGATTTTCAAGCATTATAGATAACGCAGATTCTATTATGTTTCTTTTATATTTATTAACATAAAAATAAGCGTCTTCTAAAGAAAAACCATATTCAGACATTAACCACAATATACATTGTGATTGTCCTGGTTTAAGACTGTCTATCTTTTCTATAGTTATATTACTATTTCCTAATACACTTTTTAAATTTCTTCTATAATTTAAATTCGTTTTATTCATTTTTATATTTCTATATTATTATAATAATTTAAAATAAATTTAAATAAAAAATAAATAAAATAAATTTAAATAAAAAATAAATTTTTTAAAGCACTTTCCCTCTTACAAAATGGACATATATTATTATTTCTATTTTTTATTCCACAACTTTTACATATTACATGACCACAATTATTATAATAAGATTCAATATTATTTGTTAAACATATTCCACAACTATATTTTGTAACAACTTTTACATACAATTGTGATTGTAATAATTTTAACATATTAAACAAATTGTGAATAGTTTCAATTTTATTTTTAATAACACTTTTTAATTCATATTCTAATTTATTTTTAATATTATTTTCATAAGAATCCACTAATTCAAAAAAATCATTTTTATTTATTTCATTTTCATAATTTGAAATAAATTGTAATTTTTGATTCAATATATGTAGATTGTATATATCATTTCGCAATTCACTAAAATAATTATTTATTTTAGCACATAATTCATTTATACTTTCCTCTATTTTTATACTTTTTTTATTATACTCTTCTAATGAAAATCCTAATAATTCATCTAATTTATTATTTAATTTTATTTTATAATCATTATTTAATTTATTTTCATCAAGTATATTATCAAATTGTTTATGTGTTATTTTTTCAAAATTTTGCTCAATTGATTCAATTTGATTTTCTAAATGAATTAATATATGATTTTTTATATTTTTAGCTTCATCTTTTACTAATATTTTATGCTCAATTATTCTATAATCATTTATTTTATCATTAAAATCATTTATACTATCAATTATATTCATTGTAGTATTTGAATCTAATATATTATTTAAATTTAATAAATTATTTTCTTCCATATTATTTATTTTAATATCTTCAAATAAATGATCTTGTAATGTTAAAATTTCATTTAATGGATAATCTACTATTTCATTTTCTATTCTATTTGACATTTTCTTTACTTATTATATAATTACATAACTATTTTTTATAAATAAACTTATTTTTATAAAAAATATAAAAAATGACATATAATTTTATTATTAAATAAAATTATATAAATAATACTATTAAAAATAAATATATAAATTATATTTTTTATAAATTATATTTTTATAAAAAAATGAGCTCTTTTGATGATGATGAAAATGAAAATATAAGAGCACCTGATGAATCATATAGTGAAAGATTAGTAGATGATTTTTCTAATAATCATAATATTGATAATGATTTAGAAATGGCTTTACAAAAAAGTTTAGAAGAATATTTATTTCAAAATAATGTAAATCATTTAAATATTTCAAATAATACAAATAATACAAATGATACAAATGATGATTATGAAAAAATTATTCATCAATCCATTATTGATGAATGTAATCGAATTGAAAAGCTTAGAATTGAAAAAGAAATAGAAGAGTATAAAATAAAAGAAATATATGAAAAAGAAAATAATGAATTTATTGCTAAAAAAGAATCAAAATTTAAGTATTTTATAACCAAACTTACATATATTATTAAAGATGAAGATAAAAGAAACGCAATTAGCAATATTTTAAAAAAATATATATTTCAAAATATGAATGAAAAATATATATTTCTTTCAAATGAAGAATATGATTTATTTAATAAATTTATGAATTATATTTATGTAATTCCAAATTATCAAAATAGACGTACTCCACTTCATAAAAATGATGCTGAAGAATTAATTATTTATATTAAAAATAATAATTCTGAATTTCATTATGAAACAAATGAAAATTCTATGAAAGAAATTAACGATTTTTTTAATATTTAATATATTATTTAATTATAGAATATTATTTTTTTATACTAATTTATTATTATTTTTAATAAAAAAAATGAAAAATACAACTTTTAAATATACACCATATATTATTATTTTTATTATAATACTTTTAGTATTATGTGTTCATTATCATAATTACTGTATTGAAAATAAATTAAGACATTCCATTTTTGAAATATTTGATTATTTTAATCTTTATAAAAGAAAAGATATATGTAATAAATCACTTTTAACAGAAGAATAAAAAGAAAACAAAATAAAAGAAAATAAAATAAATGTATATACTTTGTTTACTAATTCATATTTTTTCATAAAATATATATTTATTTAATAGAATAAATATATAAAAATGAAAATAAAATTATTTAAAAATAACTTTTTTATTAAAAATAAAAAAATAATATATATTTTTATATTAATTACACTTTTAACCATAAGTATTTATTTATATAATAAATATTATAAAAATAATATTGAAAAATTTGAAAATAATAAACCTAAATTATGGTATTATTGGGAAACAATGGCTGGTAAAAAGAAACCTGGATATATTGATTTATGTTATGATTCTATAACACATAATTGTAAAAATTGTTTTGATATTATTTCGTTAAATGAAAAAAATATAAATACATATTTACCAGAATTAAAAAATAAAATAAATTTAGATCATCTTTCTATTCCACATAAAACTGATTATTATAGATACGCATTATTAGAAAAATATGGTGGAGTTTGGGTTGACGCTGATACTGTTGTTGTTAAATGTTTATGTCCACTTTATAACCAATTAATGCGTAGTAATAAAGATTATATGGGATTTGGTTGTGGAAAAAGTCGTGGTTCTTGTGAACGAAATCCAAATGATACTAAAAATTATCCTGTAAACGGATTAATGATGAGTAAACCAAAAACGCAATTTATGAAATGTGTTAAAGATAAATCAGTAGAAATTATTCAAAATAATAAGACTTTTGATTATCACGCAATTGGACGCGGTGTGTTAAATAATTGTATTAATGAAATGAATAATAAAGATGTATCTTGGGATTATATTCATATTCCATCAACTTGTCAAGAATATGATAGTAAAGGAAAGAAATTAAATAATATTATGACACATTATAATGTAAAAGATTGTAGTGGAAAACGATACTTTTTCTTTTTATATAATACAGCTCCTGGTTATCCTGATTGGTTTAAAGATTTAAGTAAAGAAGAGTTAATGGCTGGTACTGGACCTGAACACGTTCAACACGTTGACGAAAGTCAAAAATATTATTTAAGTGAAATTTTAGAAGAAGCATTTTCGGAAAAAAATAAATGTACATAAATGTAGATAAATATATTTATATAATAGGTGAAAATCCATTTTTAATAAAAATATGATGTAATGATGATATAAAATGATTTGATAAAATAAATTTTCTATGAACATTATATTGATTACGACTTTCAAATTCTTCTAATTTTTGGCAAAATTGATTTATTAAATATTCAAATGGTAATGGTTTATTTAAATTTTGATTACATACAAAATCTTGAATAAATAAATCATATGAATTACTTTTAGAAAATTTAAAATTATAATTTACTTTTCCACATAAACATATGTTATCTTCTTCATCTACAATAATTATTATAAATTG
>JACCDW012035827.1_pt1 | contig 13385 bp, 29 predicted proteins | sample 7449781 | NCBI WGS metagenome assembly JACCDW01 (sample SAMN15323449, study PRJNA562643) | freshwater metagenome | isolation source: river surface water | place: USA:Blue River Watershed | collected 2017-08-18 | reverse complement strand
CTTGCGGTGAATTTCGCCTCGGTTGGCCTTAATGTTCTTTACGTAACATTAGAACTTAGTGAAGAACTTACATCAATGCGTATTGATAGTATGCTTACTGGAATTACTACACGCGAAGTCTTTAAACAGATTGACGAGGTAGAATTAAAGGTAAAGGTAGCAAGCAAGAAGTATGGCAACATACAAGTAAAATATATGCCAAGTGGTAAGAACGTAAATGACCTGCGAGCATACGTTAAAGAATATTCTATTAGAAAAGGATACATGCCCGATGTTATCTTAATCGATTACTTAGACTTGCTTATGCCTGTAACTGTTAAAGTTAGTGCTGAGAATTTGTTTATTAAGGACAAGTATGTATCAGAAGAACTGAGAAACTTTGGCATGGAGATTAAGGCTGTACTTGTTACTGCATCTCAGTTAAACAGAGCCGCAGTTGAAGAAGTTGAGTTTGATCACAGTCATATCTCAGGCGGCTTGAGTAAGATTCAGACAGCAGATAATGTTATTGGTATCTTTACATCACGTGCTATGCGTGAACGTGGGCGTTATCAAATACAGTTTATGAAGACTAGATCATCGAGCGGAGTTGGACAGAAAGTTGATTTGGCTTTTGATCCAGACACATTAAGAATTAGCGACTGCGATGATGAGGATGGTGATTCTAATCCAATGGCAGGCCGCAGCAAGATTGCTGACAGCATTAAGAGTAGAACAACTGTAACAGCAAAGACTCCAGAAGCAGATCCTATCAAGGAAATGGCCAAGGTTAGAGCAACTACAGGTAGTGCTAAACTTAGAGAACTTCTCGGTAATCTTAGCGGAGGAGACGATGAATGACTATTTGGACATTCGGTGATAGCTTTTCAAAACATTTTGAACACTTGCCCGAAAGTTGGGTAGAGCGAACAGCAAGAACATTAGGTACAAGTGTAATATCATATTCCAAACCATTGTCAACACTTGAATATACATTTTATAAATTTGATCAAGAAAGAAATAATATTAAAGAAAACGATATAGTAATAATAGGTATTACTACTTTAGATCGAAGATGGTTTTTTAAAGATATACCTTTTAGACTTGTTGACCTTACCCCAGAACAATCTGTTGCTATAGATTATTACAATACATATTTGAATCACTACGACGAAATACATAAAACTTATGTAGAAAACTTTTTGTTCAATGTAAATTATTTTACAAAGAAATTAAATGTACATACAATTGTATTTCCTAACTTTTTTGATTTTGATCCCGTAATTCAAAAAATACATCACGATCTTTCTCACTTACATATTGTTAGAGGTAGAATAGGTATTGTTAGCGATAATGAATTTAAACCAGAGATTGTTAGCATGGCAGGACCTGAATGGTTTATGAAATCTGATATAAGATTAAATCATCTAATTAAATCTAATCACAAAATTTTATCAGACAAGGTTCTCGATAATATTAAAAATAAAACTATGATCGATATAACTAAAGATATGGTTACTGGATTGTTAGATGATAACATGTTAACTAATCCAGAGTTCTTTAAAGACGAATTGTTTGATGGACTTAGTAAGGTATACAATAAAGGATAATAGGAGAATAGAATGATTTGGGTTTTCGGCGATAGCTTTGCACACGATTATGGAAAAACCGATCAATGGATGCATCAAGTGTCTAGAGCATTGAATACTACTTTTCAATCACTAGGTGTTGCCGGATCAAGTTTAGAATTTACATATCAAAGATTTAATCTTGCTAGAAAGAAGATTAAAGAAAATGATATTGTGATTATTGCCCTTACTGCTACAAATCGTCGTTGGTTCTTTAAAAATTATCCTGGTATTGCTGCTACTGATACATCACCTACAGGTAACAAAAAAGAGATTAAGGCGATCGAACTTTATCGCGAACATTTAGATAATAATAGAGAAATACAAGAAGTTTATCTTACTGACTTTCTCTACAATGTAAGTGCATTAACCGAAGAACTAAATCTAAAAGTTATATTGCTTCCAGTACTATACGATACTGAAGATTTTCTAAAAGCAAAAGGTAATCAGTTTCCTTTATTAGAAGTTGCCAAAGGTAAATTTGTTGATGTCATTGTTGACGAAGTACATCCAAACGTACTAAGACAAAACGAAGAATGGATTAAAGAATGTGATCCGCGACTTAATCATCTCAGTAAGAGCAATCACAATATATTAGCTAATAAAATTGTAGACTCCATTAAAAATAATGTTCCGGTAGACCTTACTACAGGATTTATAAAACACATTGTTACATTAGAAAAATTAGAAGATCCTGTCTTTGTTAAAGATGAACTATTTGATGGACATAATATGAAATGACAGTTTGGGTATTTGGTGCCAGCTACGCAGAATATTACGAAGGACTACACGATCAATGGATGCAGCGAGTAGCTGCTGGGCTTGGTACAGATTTACAAGTCTATTCAGTTGCCGGTGCTAGTTCGGAATATACATATTATAACTTTAATAGTGTTAGACAAAATATTAAAGAAAAAGACGTTGTAATCATTCCCTTAACGACAACAACTAGAAGATGGTTCTTTAAAGACTATCCACATCATAGCGCACAACCTGTACCTGGTACAGACTTTAAAGATCCTAAAGTTATATATGACCCAACTGGTTATCCCGAGATAGACGAAGCTCTACAAATGTACGAAGAACATCTTAATCATCTAGATGTATTCAATACATACTTGCTTGACTTCTTATACAACGTAAACTACCTTACAAAACAAAAGAATTTACATACAATCATATTAGAAAGTTACTGGGATACAGAATACTTCTTAAAAGATAAGAAGACAGAATTTCCATATCTACACTTTTCAATAGAGAAACTTCTTAGTGTTAGTCTTGATGAATATTCAAAAGAATACTTGATTCAAGATAACTTCTCTACAAATGATAAAAAAGTTAATCACTTACTAAGAACTAATCATATAATACTTGCTGACAAGATATTAGATAATATCAAATACAATAAGCCCATCGACTTGTCACGAGGCTTTGCAAAACATCTTGTTAAGATTGGTTCGTTTACTGATCCAGAGTTTGTTGAAAAGGAAATGTTTAACCGCGCTTAGTTGGTTTAAACTTTGCAACTGGACTTTGTACGTTAGTATCTTCCATCTCACGGCTCTTCATGTCACCGTTATTAAGATCCTTGTACTTTGCTCCAACTGCCTTATAGGCCAGCTTTAGCATCTGTTGCTCTTCTGGTGTATATGGATTAGTAGTCTTTCTCTTACCAATCCAACTCGACGCTGTAGTGAGAGGCTCAATTTGTCCGTCTGTACCTGCTACAGCTAGACCTAATCTGTATTGCATGTAGTCGCTGGTCCAGTCTGCTCCACCGTCATAAAGGTTTAAACCCGCAGTCGGCTCTAAATCATGATCAGGTGGCTTCTTTTGTATCTTTGCTTCGGGTAAAAACTCTCGTGCTCTCATGACTATATTTATTCTATTTCTTCAGAGCCATATAACTCTGGGTGGTCTTCACAGAATATCTTTACTAACATACCTGCGGCTGTAGTGGCTTCTATTTCTAACTCAGTGCGCGACTTTGTTGAGCCTACTTCGTTCTGTCTATGGTGAGTTAATTCGTGGGCTATAGTTCTTAATACATCAACTATATTGCGACCATAAGTTTCTACAGTAGTAGCATTAGCATCGGGAAAATATATTCCAAATGTCTTATTCTTAGTAGCAAACTCGGGATCTTTTGATACCTTTACTTTAGGTACTTCATCCATGTGTAGCTTCTCTGCTACAAACTTTACAAACTCTTTAATAACTGCATCCATAGTGTATTTATTTAAATATACCATGACTGTATGGGTGTTTGGTGATAGTTTTGCTTATTTGCATCCTCACGGAGATACGTGGCCTAGACAAGTAGCAAATAAACTCAATCAAGAATTAAAATGCTACGCAGAAGGCGGCACTAGCCTAGAATATACATACGAACAATTTAACACTGTTAGACACAACATAAACGCTCACGACACTGTGATATTGGCACTGACAGAACTGAACAGAAGATGGTTTCTCCGTGATCGCGTTACTGAGAATATATGGATGATCATGCGAAATCGAGAAGATCCTAAATTAAGCAAGGCTCTTGAATATTATCTACACTACTTAGATAATTCCACAGTACACGAAACATATCTCACAAACTTTCTCTATAATGTAGAATATGTCACTACACAAAGAAGTCTTAATACAGTGATACTACCTTGCTTTGAAACCACTAGTGCATACATGAGTAAGCTAAACTTAAACTTAACTGTAGCAAAAGGACAATTAGTCACAGTGTCAATGGCAGAGTTTGATTCCAAGTTTGATCATACATCATATACAGCCATAAGCGACGTTAGACCTAATCACTTAACTAGAAGCAATCATAATGTATTAGCCAACAAGATTGTGGACAGCATTAAAACAAAAGCCCCCATTATGTTAAATGAGGGCTTTGTAAAGTACAATATGAATATTGGTAATATGCAGAACGATCAGTTTAAGCTATACGAGCTTTATGGCTCATAGAGCTCATACTCATCTAGAATACCAAACTTCTCCAGCTTGCTCTTTGTAAATAGGCGAGGAGCAAAATCACAAGTGATAGTCTCGCCCTTCTTCTTGTATAGAGGTAGATGCTTGTCGATATCACGCAAGGGTAGTATAGTGGTACGACGCACATCAAACATTAAAAAGTAATCTTCTCTGATCCACTCATCCATAACGTCTCTCTCCTGTGTCGTGTACTTCTCTTACTAACTCACGCCTTACAATTTTTTCTACTTCTTGTCCTGTACTAGGATCTTTAAACTCTATTTGATAGCACTCCATGAACTCATGTAATAGATTACACCTTATCCACTCACCTGACCCAGCATGATCGTCGTATATGTGCATCATCGTCTGTCTCCCCGCGGCACCCGAGCCCAACAGCCGCGAAGCGGTTGCGGTTAAACAAAAATTGTAAACTCAGTTATCTGCGTATTTATTTAATACCAAACTTTTTCAACTCACTCTTATAACTAGGTGTAAACAATAACCACAGGCTAACAACAAGATCCAACGCTAGTAGGCAGTAGGTAACAGTGCTATCGGGCTCGCCCCAGCTATGCACAAAGGTAACCAACCATAGGCCAAATATCCACCACATGTGAACTTGATCATAGCCCATATCATGTAAACGCTTTGAAACTAGGACTAGACTAACATAGATGTTATGTAAGGTTGCTGCCAACAACAGCCCTATAGCAACAGTGACCCAGAAAGACCCTTCTAAGTCTAGAACAGGGCTGACTAAGGCTAAAATTGCCATTGTGATAAGCATACCAATAATGCTGTAACTAAAATACTCTACTCGATTTAACTGTGACTGATCCCATATGTATAATGCGCTCTTGACCCGCTCTAAATATTCCATGTTGACTTCTCCAACCTATAGAGTATATTAACATATATGCACTAATAGCGCAAGAGTAAATATACTATGAGAGCTCATTTCAAATCATACTCACAATTTAAGTTCGCTATAGAAATGAGCCCTGACATTGTCATCCCTAAAGAAATACGTACTTGGCTATTGATCAAAGACAGCCCTTTTGACGCAAGTCACATACTGTACATTAACAAGGCTATAAAAAAGCATGTAGTGGCTTTTGAATACTACAATGATGCACTCTACTTTATTGCTTGGATGGAACAGCTAGAAGTTGACACACTAGAATAAGTGCTGAGCAAGCACCATACAAGATATCCATGTCCATAGTGTATTAAAACCAACCAGTGTGGGTAACAGCTTTTTGTTTGACGCCCATATAAGGCTTAGTGACGTAAACAGCGTTAAGAAGTATAGTTGCCATATTTGAATACCAAATATAAGCCCGGGTACGATAATAACGGCTTTGGCAAACCACGATACAAACTCCACAGTGTTATAGTCTGTCCAGTATTCCCGTCGAAGCCACATACTGTAACAATCACGTATTTTAGCATAGCCACTGTGACTGTATACTATGGCTATGAGCGCTATCCATACTGAACTTGCTATTAAGATTTGTTGTGTTGTCATAGTTATATGTATGTGACTACAAATACAACACGACGACTTCCGAGCGTGGGAAATCTATGTGCATGATATTGTTGCTTGAAGCTAACAGCATTATAAGCTATGCATGGAAACAAGTGCGTAACAGTGAAGTCATCGGGCCATATCAGCGTTTCAGCTTGCGGACATGTAGTTAAGTACATGATAAAGTTGTGATGATACCAATCATGATCTAGATGTGGCTTTGTGTGATATGGACCATTATACCAGTTTAGATTTAAGTTAGCTCTATAGATCTTACTATAGCTTATGTTGTTGGCTACGCAGTAATTATGGAATATATCATAAAAGAAGTCAAACCATGAGCTATAATCATTGGCAGCACGATCATAGTGACTTTGATTGAGATTGCTTGCTCTTGTTAATAGCTGATGTGACAGATGCGGAGCATTGGTAGTTTCTACAGCGGGACGAATAGAATACTGTGGACTATCACTGCATATATCTATAGTCTGATGCTCAACATAGTACCAAGGGAAGTAAGAGCCCAGTACTTCAGTTTCTATAATGTTCTTTTGCTGTGGTGTTAGAGCTACTGTGTTGTATAGCATTACCAGTCTAGCTTATTGCCAAGCCAATCTACAAATGAGCCAGTATCTTCTTGTGTGAGCGATTCTATTGTAGCTAGTACGCTTTTAGCTGAGTATTCTACTTCCATACTAGCAAACTGACCACCCATATCCGTTTTAGGCCAACCAGGATCAATAGCATATACACCAATGCCACGTGACTTTAAGTCTAAAGCTAGGCACTGTGCTAATTTGTTAACAGCGGCTTTGCTCATACGATAGCCAATTGAGTATGTGGGATCAATGTGGTGATCACCGTAGCGACCATGTAGCGTAATTGCTCCTGTTAGAGCAGAGGATCCCATTTGCGAGGTCATAATGGCAATTTTTGAGCCAGGCTCTAAACAATGAAGAACGCTCTGTACAGTACGCAAAGCACCAACAGCATTTACGTTAAGCACGTCTAGTACCGTAGTGGGATCGCTTTGTAGAGCGGTTTTTTCGTCCTTGATAGCAGCGTTAACAATAACACGGTCGAAACGTGTATCTTCAGTGAATAACTTTATATAACGTACATCCCACTGTTCTCTAGTATAGGCGAATACTTCGTTATTGGGAGAGAGGATTTTAGTGAATTCCTTGCCGAGACCTCTGCCGGCACCTGTAATAAGATAGCGCATAAGAGTAGTATATAGCAGGCCGGTCTATAGAGCAAGGTAAAAAATTTAGTCGCGCAATTTTTTATATATACGGAAAGTTTATCGGCCGGGTGGTGATTTCTAACCAGTACCAGTCGAAAAAGAAGCACTAGGCCAAAATTTTAGCGGTTGCTAGAAATAAAAAGACAAGCCGGCCGCCACTTGATTCGACGACCGGCCACCACTCACTTCATGTATTCAACCTGACCATCCACTAGGGGCTTGTAGGGACCTTCGCTGCGAATGAAGTATCCATTCTGGCAGGTAAAGGTGATCACCTTATTGCCCTTCTGGACTGAGTCGTACCAGCCGCCTTTGATCTTGCCGCCGGGTATCATCTTCCAGCCATGCTTCTCGCTGTAGATGTTCTCAATCTCATCGCCCTCTACTTCGTTGCAAGTATCAGCATCCATCTTCTGCATGATGCCGATGCCCTGCTTGACTTCCAAGTAGGGTTCAGCATGAGCCTTGCCTGCCGCTGCCAGCACAACAATGAGTAGGATGGCACCCATGATGAAGCCCAGTATCTGAGGAAGGAACAAACACAGCACAGCTACAGCAATGAGAGCAATGATGCCCGCCACGAGCAAGACAGTAGCCTCAGGACTCACTGCCATTGTGAGCAGCAGCAAGACAAGAGCTGCCGTGACTGGTACGATGTAGTCAGTCTCCTTGAGCACCCAAGCCGCTGCTCCGGTGCCTAGGAGTATGAGTAGAAGATGCATCAGGCTGCCTCGCTGACTTGCGGATGATACTCACGCATGGAGAGTATCTCTCTCGGGTCCAGTCCCATTGAGTCGAACACCGCGCATGCCTTGGCGAAGGAAGTAGCCAACACCGTGTAGCGCTCACCGTCGTCCATCAAGAACTCGTATGCCTTCATGTCTCTCAATCCCGTGTAGGTTTCCATCTCAGCCTCTCAGTAGTCGGCAACTAGCTCACCGCCCTTGTCGATAAACACAAACACCTTGCCATAGCCAACACCACCGTCCATGGTGTCCTCAAAGGCAATGTCGAACATCGCCTGGTGCCTGTCGTTGACACCTGCGAACTTGGCACTCAGGATATCCTCACCGCCGTAGCCACTACGCTCCAGAGTGCGAATGAGGTCTTCTTTGGTCCACTTCGAAAGATTCATAATACGCTCCATCTCAATTCCCCTTGTGATGATATCATTATATATCATCTTAGGCTCTAGTCAAGTCTAGAGCCCGCATAGGCAGTGAAGCCATAACGCTTGAACACATCAGCGGCAGCACGGGCACCCGCTTCCAGAGTGTCCACGTTCTGGCAGGGGAACTTGGAGGGGTTCCAAATCTGCCACGCCTTGCCAGTCCAGTCCTTGCGGAAGCCCGCAGCCTTCATGGCCTTGCCCAGCTTGGTGTTGCCCTTGATGTTGTAGATGTCCACCCACGCAAAGCCACAAGCATAGCGATCCTGACCTCCCAGCTTCTCCTGGAAGAACTTGTGAGCAGCGTCGTGGGCCTCAGCTTGGGCTTCAGCGAGGATGTTCTGGAGTTCAACGACCGTGTAGTTCATCTTGTGCTCCTGCGTTGTTTATGAGTATATAATAGCACCTTGGGCGGGCGTGTCAACCTCAGTAATGCATAGGCGAGCCCACGTAGTTAAAGTCGTCCATCGGGTCGTCTTCTTCCTCTTCTTCCTCATCGAAAGCTTCAGCGTAACCGTAGCTGACCCAAAAGTCCCGCACATCGTCTTCGCTCAGCCATGCTGCGAGCTGCTGGGCAAGCTCCTTGGGATCGATCATGCCCTCGTCCATAGCTTCCAGAAGCTTGTTGGTGTATTCGCGGGTCATATGCTGCTCCTTTGTTTATGAGTGTATAATAGCACCTTAAGCGGCTTCGTCAACCTCAGACGAGCTTGCTGACTTCTTCCCATTCCGCATCAGACATTGTGTCATTGTCAACTAGCTCGGGCTCTTCAAAGTTCACGTCGCCCATATACTCCCACTTGGAGCAGCGATCCTGGATCTTCTCTGCGAAGAACATCTCTTCGGCTTTGGCCTTAGCAGCATCGAAACTCTCAGCTTCGACTTCGATCCAGTAGCGGATGATCTCTTCTACGTCTACGGTGAACTTAGCCATCTGCTTGCTCCGTTGTCTATGAGTGTATAATAGCACCTCAGCCCACAGTGTCAACCGGCCACAGCTCAACCCACCAGTGAGAGCTCTTAGCCAGGGCGGAGCCACCCTTGAATGCCGTCCACTTCTCACCATAATCCTTCACGGAGCAAGGCACTCCAGCTTCCTTCAGCACCTCTCCTACCTTGAGGAAGAAGTCCTGGGCATCCTTGCCCTGACGGTAGTAGAAGCCCTTGCGGATGACGATAGTGCCATCCTTGCGCTTGCTGACTTGATCCGCATGATAACTGAGAGCGTTGCGAACCTGGGCAATGTAAGTCTGCTTAGCCATGTGCTGCTCCTTGCTTGTGAGTATATAATAGCACCTACGCCCGATTAGTCAACCAAGTCCTCGTCGCTCCAACGCTCAACAACCTCCATCAGCTGAGCTTCGCCGCCCAGCTTGTGAACAGTCACTTCGTAGTAGTCAAAGCCGCCCATGCTCTCGCGGCTCACTTCATCCGCCTGATACTTGGCTTCCTCGATGCTGTTATAAACGCCCAGGACTTCGCGATCCTCGTAAGCGATACAGCCAGTAAGAACGAAAAGCTTCATTGGACTGCTCCTTTGTTTATGAGTATATAATAGCACCTCTGCCCGAACTGTCAACCCCTAGTAGCTGCCAATCCCTCTGCGGACTTTGCGCTTGGGCTTAGCCGTACGAGCTCTGGGCTTAGGACCCAAGTCCAGATTCATGAAGTCCTCAAAGACCTTGTCCATAACCATTACGAAGTTGACCTTATCAGTAGACTTCATAGCTTCGAAGACCTTCGGGCCCGCATCGTCCAGGAAGTTGATAAGGGTGTCTACGTCCTTGCTCATTGACTGCTCCCTACTCTCTATGATATGAGTATAGCACCTCAGTCCGCTTTGTCAAGCCACCCCTTAAGGTATTCCACAATGTCCTCATCAACCATCTCAGCGAGGATCTCGTGAGCTTCTGCGATCAGTTCCTTCGTCCACATATTAACTCCTCCTTAATGGTTCTCTACGATCTTGCCAGCCGACACATCAACGATGTGCCACCAGTCACAGACACGAGCACGAGCAGCCGTTTGGGCCAGCTCTAGCGAGCCATAAGCTCCCCGGAAGTCATCCCAACCACCACAGGGGTAATAGTAGTCTCCAGCGAACAGCAGAAACATTTGACAGCTCCTAGTTCAGAAAGTAGCACATAAGCACGCCTACCGCAAGCGCGAGCATAACAGTAGCAAACGCAACCGCTTGGACTTCTTCGTTGTGATCAATACGCATAGCTCACTCCTTACTCTCTATGCTATATAATAGCACCTATAGGAGAGCTGTCAACCATGCGTCTAATCTTTTTTGGAGACTCGTTTACATTCGGGCAAGGCTTCCCTGATTGTAAACCCAAATCCTGGGAGGACGTTAAGGAACCCAGTCAGCTAGGGTGGGTCCCGCAGGTGGCTAGAGCTCTAAACTGTATGTATGTAAACATGGGCTATCCGGGAGCATCTAATCAGGAGATATTCTACAAGATCAGAACCTTTAATCTTCAGCCCGATGACATGATCATTGTGCAATGGTCGTACCCAGACCGTGATGCGATCATAGACGGTGACGAGATCACCCGCATAGGATATTGGAAGAAAGATCAGATCAGCTACAGATATTATCGTACCCACAGTGACTATGATGTGGTCCGTCGCAGCTCTATGATCATAGAACATGCTGCCCTATGGCTACAGTATCATGATATACCTCACATCATGTTTGCCAATAATCCCTACGACAACGAAGTGCAGGCACTCTTTACAGATTGTGAGATGAGTCATTGTGTTGATAGTCTACCCTGTGGGCATCCCGGATATGAGACTAATCGCGCATGGGCAGAGAAGGTTGTAGAATACATAAAAGGCCACCCTAGAGGCACTCGTCGGAGCATCCCCAGGGTGGCAAGGTAGACGTGCTATATTAGGAGCGTCACTTCATGCACGTCACTACCGCATAATCCTGCCAGCGATCTTTAAACGACTTCTTAAGATCAGCCAGCTTGAGCACAGTACGCAAGCTCAACTCTCTGAGCTGCTTCTTGTTGCTCTCAACAAACTCCATCACTTCATCAACTTCCTCGGGCTCGAAGTTATAGTCCGCAAGCATACCGTCTTCAACGATCTGCTTGATACGCAGCACCTTATCACGCTCACTGTCAATAGTGAGATCAACATAGTGGCAGCGAGACTCTAGAGCATCCAAGTGGTCCTTGAGCTTCTTGCTCTTGACATGGTCGAACTTGATGTTAGTGATAAAGATGGCACTCGCTTTGAACTCGAAGCGATTCGGAATACCCTCGTTGTTCAGCAAGCGGCTGTCTGTGTTCCAGCTGATATAACGCTTCTTGCTAGAGTCCAGAGCAGCCTTAAGAATGTTCAGTGACAAGTCATCAAGTAGGACGCTATCGCAGTCATCGAACACAATGACGTTACCAGCTTCACTGTACTCGTAGAGCTTGGCATACAAGCCCAAGGCACTCATCGCGCCCTTGACAATCTCATACTTCGGCTTCTTATTAGCGATCGTGTTAAACAAGTCCGACTTAGCAAGCTGAGCTTCAACGCCAAAGGACTTGCCGACTCCCGGAGGGCCGGAGACGATGACTGCTCGAACATTACCTTCCTTTGCCGCTTGCGTGATATCGCTGAGGATCTTAAAACGCTTGCGGAGCCGCTCTTTGACTTCTGCATCAGTCTCCTCCTGATGATGCTTCTCGATATGATCGCTCAATACACCATTAGTGATGCTGTATGAGCCAGTGGCTGCGGAGACGCGGATCCGGATGTTGCGATCAGGAAACCCGCGAACAGTACGAGCATCAACCGTGACATAATAGCCGTTGTCATCTTCCTTAGTCTCCTCTACGAGGGGGAACACCATACCCGCTACGCTCTGCGGCACTCCACGAATGTTATAGGTGCCTTCAACGAACTTAATGAGAACGGACATTGATGCGCTCCTTCTTACGATTGTAAACTTTCTTGCTCTTCACAACACGCTTGCGGAAGAGTGCGTTGCTTAATGCAGCAGCGTAGGGATTGTGTTTTGACATTGTGTCGCTCCTTTATGCTGCTATATTAGCATCTTAGCAGTAGCCGTCAACCTCTGCGTCGCGAGCCCGCTTGTTCTGTTCGTCCTCCGCAGACCATTCTTCGAGCATCTTTGTAGCCACTACGAGCTTGGCACGAGCTTCGGGGGACTCCTTAGCAATCAGTTCCAAGAGGCTCTGCATAAAGCCCGCCTTGTAGTCCCGGCACCCTTCGAACTTCGTGATCTCATCATTGCGACGATCGAGTGCATCGAGAAAGCGCTCAAACACGGTAACTTCTGACATTGTGTGCTCCTTTGTTTATACCTTATTATAGCAGGGGCTAACGAGCTGTCAACCCCTGCTTTTGTGCTTATATTTTAAGCAAACGACGAGCTTGCTTGAGCTGTGCTGTAGCTGTATACATATCGAAGTTTTTGTGCTTATAGTGATACGCTAGTTTACTTTCAACGATTGTCAACGCTTTTAGTATTATGCATTTGTCTGTAAACGAAGCAGTTTTTAGTGCATGTTTTAGATCTATTTGATCAAGTGAGTATTCTACCCATTTTTTTGTAGCATCTATTTTATCATACGCAATACGCACATTTTTGTTTTTAACAGAGCTTGCTGTATACATACGAGCGAGTGCAATAGACATGAGCTGCTCCCTTGTTATGTGCTTACTATAGCACAGGAGCAGCTCTTGTCAAATGGTATCCGCGGCCGGACTCGAACCGGCATGGCCTAACGCCGAGGGATTTTAAGTCCCTTGTGTCTACCAATTCCACCACGCGGACATGGTGCTCCCACCTGGACTTGAACCAGGAACCTGCGGTTT
>JACCDW010507108.1_pt1 | contig 13394 bp, 28 predicted proteins | sample 7449781 | NCBI WGS metagenome assembly JACCDW01 (sample SAMN15323449, study PRJNA562643) | freshwater metagenome | isolation source: river surface water | place: USA:Blue River Watershed | collected 2017-08-18 | reverse complement strand
ATGCAAGGTTCGTCGTGGGGAACTGATGTTCCTAATTCAAATTGATCTCTCATTATTTATTTGGGTTTAGTTGGTTAATAAGTTTATCAGCTTCTTGTTCGTTACTAACAGGAATTAATTTTCCTTCGCCTAAAACGTACCATCCATCGTAACGTTTTTCTTTTCTTAAAGGTCCTGAAGTGTCAAAAGATTCTCCGTCTGAAAATTTTAATAAGCTCATTTAATCTCTTTTAATTGGTTAGTGACGCTAATATAGATAATTCTACTTGGATAAAAAAATGTTTTCTAAATTATTTTTTGAAGAAGATGTGGGTTCACATCTGTCATCGGAGGTTCCTCAGACGGTCTGACTGATCGCGACAGTTTTTAGACCAACAAAAAAGGTCCAGTATTCCTGGACCTTTTTTTTGAAATTGCTTTTTGATCTTACATCAACTGGTCAATATATTTGACTGCTGCTTTTTTGCATTCATCCATTGTGGCGAAATGCGTTAATAAGGCATTTTTCATGTCCTTACCAGGATTGTGGTTGTCGGTTTTGGTCCATGCTACTTCTTTTAGGTGTTTCTTTTCAAACCCTTCTAGCACATAAAGCTGTACTGCTTTACCCATTCCATAGACACCTCGGTCTTTTTCGATGAGCATGAATTTGTGACCTTTGTAATCAATTCTTACTTCGTTTGGTGCCACCTGAGTGAATTTTGCTTTTGACATGTTCTTTTTTTTAATTGGTTATGCTGCAAATATAGAAAATTCTACTTAGATAAAAAAATGTTTTCTGGAAATAACCCACAAAAAAAGAGGCCTAAGCCTCTTTTTTATTTTTTGAACTATTTACTTTTTCAGTTTCCATCCTTTACCCCCCATTCGTGTTATCTCGGATAAAGCATCATCGTTAATACCGTCACCATTCCAAGCATCCTCCGCATTTTCATCATCCTCATCTAACTCATAATTTTCACGATACCAAGCTAAAGTAGCATAGTATACTTCGTCCTGAAGATCTTCTATAAATTCATCAAGATCTTTAGATTCACTAGCTTTGGAAATTATACTATCTTTAGCTAAAACATTGTTAGCCAATTCAACACAGAAACCTGCTCCGCCAAGGTCAACAGTAAAATCACCGCTTTTAAGCTTATCTAGAATTAAGTCACTCTCTCTAGATTCTTTTCTTAATAAGATGGATAGTTTAATGGTTGGCTTATACATCGTCCAATGTCCGGGATTATCCCATTGATGGTCCGGCTCTACCGCAGTAACCCAAATCTCACATTCTTTTGAATTTTTTTCGTCGATTTTTTTTTCTGTCTTTTTCATATTGTTTTATTAATTTGTTATGATAATAATATAGATATGACGCTAATATAGAAAATTCTACCAGATAAAAAAATGTTTTCTGGAAATAACCACAAAAAATGAGGCTCAGAGTGGTGGCGAGATACCCTGAGCCTCGATGATACTTTCGTAACATCACGGTCCTAAGCCGTGGATGATCTATATATCGGGAACCCCCGCAGCTTTACCGATGGACGTAAACTTTTTCCCACAAAAAAACCCAAGATTACTCTTGGGTTTTTTAAATAAGGCTTACACACTAATTCTTACATTCTTCAAGTTTTTCGGAAACAAGTTCACCCATTGTTTTTCTCCCTTGAATAACTTGAACCTCCCCAATGAAGTTGTGAAGATGCTTCATTAAGAGATTAGCATGTTCAGGATCTTGTGAAGCTGTAAGAATTGTCATTGTTGAATGGGCGATGAAAAGACTTTGGCCATCTTCTGAAATTGATCCTGTGATACCAAGCAATGTTGATAATTCTGCGATCTTGTTAATAAGCTGACTTTTGTTTGTTGCTGACATTTTGATTCTTTTTAATTGGTTAGTATCGCTAATGTAGAATATTCTACTTGGATAAAAAAATGTTTTCCAATTTTTTCAGGAAAAAGAATCAGGAGTAGCATAGGTAGAGAAGGTGCCTCATTTAAGACGCAGATGCTTTTGCGGCTTCGATTAGCTTTTTATACTCTATGAGTTTAGGAAGATATTCTATAAACCTCGGGTTACAAAGATATGGTGACATCTTGTTTATAAAGTAATCGTCCATGTCCCACCAACTCAACTCTATCAGTTGTTTGATAATGTCATCTTCGAATCTTTTCCGTATGTGTTTTGCGGGGTTACCCCCTACAATAGAGTACGGCTCGACGCTTTTCGTTACAACAGAGTTACTCGCTATACAAGCTCCATCTCCTATCTCAACTCCACTCATGATGGTAACATTTGCTCCTATCCATACATCATTTCCGATGCTAACATCGCCTTTTGACCTCGGATGACCTTTACCATCAAACTCATCAAATATCGTTTGGTTAATGTGTCCAAATGGATACGTTGTTGCCCAATCTGTTCTATGGTCTCCTCCTAAGAACACATGAATGTTTTCTGCTATAGAGCAAAAGCTACCTATGGACAACCACGTCTCTTCACCCCAGTAATAAACTTTGATATTGTTCTGACCGTATGTGTACTTACCTACACTTTTTATTCTGTCATGATTTTTGGATACCATAACAATTTTAGATCGTCAATCGGATTTGTTTCTGGGGATCCTCAACAACATCTCCTGCTGACATCCAGAATTCTTCGGTCACAAAAAAAGGAACCGAAGTTCCTTTTTTTGCTCATTTAATTTTCAACACCCGGGCCTAATCGACCCAGATTTCTTGTGTATCAGAAACGCTTCGCCAGGCTCCCTTTTCAAGGTCGTAGTATGAAGTTGCGTTTCCTGGTTTTGTTCCTCCCTTAGGTTGGTTTGTTGAAGGAACTCGATTTAGGTCCAAAGTTCCTAAAGCGATACGAAGTTCACCTCCAATCTTTCTGAAATAAAATTTCTGTGCGCCTTGACGAAGTCTGTCTTTGAGTTCGTCGTGAGTGATTTTTGTTAAACTTGCCATTTTGTTTTTCTTTAATTGGTTAGTGAGGCAAATATAGAAAATTCTATTGAATAAAAAAAATATTTCTTGGAAAAAATAAAAAATATTTTTCTGAATAATTCGGCGGGCCTGATCAGCTTCTGGGGTTCCTCATTTTTGATCTCCTCCGATAATCTGTTGGAGAAGGTTCCTTAACCGAACATAGTCAGGAAGCTGTTTCTTGACATCATACTTTCTATCAGTTCTTGAACTCTTTCATACTTCTTAGTTTCAATTGTTGTCCTTGAATCGATTCTTAGTTTGAGGGTTCCTCCGATACTTATAGTCTCGTAGTAGCCTAGTTGATGTTCTTTATTACAGAACTGTAACATTGAAGATTCATTTAAAGTTGCACCACAAAAGTTACACCATTTAAGTTTGGGACCTGTTTCTTTAGGTACATTAACAACAATCTTTTCCTTAGGCTTAGTGTGAAGTATGGGTAATGCGTTTGCTTTTCCTGCTTTTCTGTCTCTGTATGCTTTATCTGTACATTTTTTTGAACAGTAAACTCCTCTTTTATTATGTTCTTGTCCGCATTGTATGCAAGTATCCATATGTATATCTTTGTTCTTTATATTGTAAATGTAAAGAAAAATTACAAGGCGATGCTTTTTTATGAGGGGGTTCCTCTGTTATCTTTATGTGATTTCGGTTCAGAAAGAAGAGTTATTAGTCTCTGCGTTTCCCCCTCTACGCACGCACGTACGCACGTATACGCACGGAGCCCCCAGGAGGGCCACACCACAAAAAAGGCCGATACTTAAAGTACCGGCCCCGACGTGTTAGGTCTATAACCAATTAAAACGCCAACACTATATCGTAAAAGGATGATGTGGATACTCTTCGTTCCATCTCTCCATTAAATTCAACCAATAATTTTTTTCGTTCTGGTATCGTAATACAACTTTAGTTAGCTCAGGATAACCTTTAGCTAAGTTATTCATATTCTCCAGATCTGCTTTGTACATTGTCTTGATTAAAGAATCAATAAATGATCCAGACATGTCTTTTTTGTGCATGCAAAATTGATACTCAGCTGTAGATAATTTTTCTGACATAATTAATATTTAGGTGGTGTAAAAAATAAAATGATTGCTCCTCCTTCTCTGAACTCGTCTTGTGCTAAAATAACGCCGTCTAGCCGAGCTTTATCTGATGAACTAAGGTTATACCACTTAGCAACATATTCGGCGTCGTATGTGAAGCCTATTGGCTCCTGACGGCTCATAGAACCAACGCAATATCCTAACTCTTTTAAGTGATTCTCTGCTGCATAGAATGCTTTGAATGTTCCATTAGCAGGGAAGTCTACAGCATGAACGATTTCACGGTCTTGCCAGAATTTACCTTTTAGATGTGATGCGTGTTCGTGTGACATATTATTGTTCAAATTGATGTTCTTCAATTATACTAGCTCCGTAGATGTCTCCGTTTGCTCCGAAGCCAAACTTCTTACTTTTTATTTCAACAAGATAAAGAGTTCCTTCACTCCAAAATGACCCGCCTTTTTTTCTTTCTTCGAAAGCATCCTTAGCTTCTTTTAATTCTTTGTGAATCTCGTAGCCGTCACCATCAGGATCAGCTTCAATAATCATATATGTTTTATTAGACATTGAATTATATTATGAGTGTAAAGATAGAAAAATCTATTTAGATAAAAAAATCTTTTCCTAAATTTTTTTCATCGAAGTATGCAAAGCCGCTGCATACCTTGCTGGGGTTCCTCATCACGACATCCGTGTTGCGGATGCTAAAATCCAAAGGCCACAAAAAAAGCCTGCTCTTTTGAACAGGCTGATCTGGCAGGAAAATACACCAGGTATCAGGAGTTTGGCAGCATCGCTTTATCCTGGTGGTTTGTTTATCAGGAGTTGATTAAACTGTCAAATGTGTAATAGTTTCTTGTATCTCTGCGTAGACGAAGAACTTTATGTTCCTTACCTTCTTCGTCGGTATGGAATTTACCAGTTTCTTCAAATGTTACTGTTGATCCAGGTTTCAATGTTGTAATTCCCTTTTCAGTGAATTTAAGGCTAGAAAACATCTTCAGTTGTTTCTCAAGCGTTACCGTTACTTTCCGATTCATATTGTATTAAAGCTTAATTTTTGATTTTTGTTCACAAGATTTGCTGATAATTATAAAAGTCGTTGAAAATATAGACTCTTTGACCTCCGTATTGATCCATTCCTCGGACTATTAGACTGTTTCCTTGCCACATTGCAGATTCAATTTCCATGTACAAGTTTGGGCTAGGTACATTTTGATAGTTGAATCTATCGTAGTATAAACTAATTGAGTTGTTTCTAGGGTTAACCTGAATAACTCCGTATGCTTTACACATTTCCCAGTTCATCTGTTTCAAGTGTTTAGTTTTGCAAATCTATGATATTTTTCTATTCTAAAAAAACTTTATGCAACTTTTTAACATATAAATGTTAATAAGGTATTTTTATAACCATCACCTCGGTTCTGGTCCCAAAAATCGGTTTGTCATCTTTTTCAATGCCTCGGATGTAAACAAAAGCATATCCATATCCAGTAGTATTACTAACTACTGGAGATTTAACTTCTAACTCGTCCAAGACATAAACTTTATCAATGACTTCCATTATGCTTTCATAGTTCTTTCTAGAATCTTCATCTTCGAACATTACAGCACCAAAGAATTTTTTCCTGAAGTCTGTTGAGGATTGCTCATCAATAAGAAAGTCAACATCAGTTGGGAAGGTATATCCTCTCACACTTACAATATCAACTTTCGTTTCAGTTACTCTTCTTATCAATTCCTTTATAGTGTATTCACCACGGAACTCTAATCCGAACTTCTCAAAGAAGATCCGGTAGAAATCACTGATGTGGATGTCACGATTAGAAACCAATTCTAAAAGAGTGTTTGTCATTCTTACTTTGGTTTGTTTATTGGTTTCGTTCCTTTAGCGATTTCATAATAATAACCGCTTTGTTTTGGCTTGGTAGCCGATGATTTGACTTTTGCCATTGTTATCAGTTTTAAAATTTAGCGCAAATATAGATTAGTCTACCGGATTAAAAAAAGATTACCCCATTTTGAAGAGGTGAATCTCTTTAATTGCTTTAGCCGGGATGTTCTCTGGAGATAGCAAACTCTTACCCACTCCAAACAATTGAACCATAAATGGAGAATGATCCGTACCTTCTTCTAACTTCTTCTCATCAACTTCTACCTCCACTATGGCTAATAAAGTCTCGCCTTGTGCACGCAATCTGAATCCCATCCATCTCTGAGCTGATTCAATTGAATCTGTGAGATAGACACCTTCGAATCGAGAGATCAGTCCTTTCTTCTTAATTGACTCTACGTTGTTTGCGGATGTTGCGTGATATAGTCTCATAATAATTCAGATTTAATTGGTTAGTAAGGCAAATGTAGAAACTTCTACATAGATAAAAAAATGTTTTCTGAAATATTTCTAAAGTAAACTCATATGGTTAATTCACATATGTCATCCGGAGGTTCCTCAGATGGTATCCGACCGAATCCGATTTCTTCACACACAAAAAAAGAGACCGAAGTCTCTTTTAATTTTTAGGATCAAACTGTATTACCCAAAGATTACTTCTTTATAGAATACGGTTTGGATAATACAATCTGCAGTATCTGCATCATCTTGTTCGTTAATCGCATCCATTAAATGGCGTATCGGAGTCATAGCCACACGTGAATGAACATCTTTTAAGGTAATTGTTTTATTACCCATTCCGTTCTCTTCATCGACTAGAATTAGTTTACCACCGATTCTTAGGATTTCCATCCAGACATCTTCACGACAAATTGTGTCTGTAAAGATTCCTTTCTTTTGTTTGTCCGTCAAACTTTTCTTTGCCGCTTTGTAATCCTTTTCAGAATAATCTAGAGATAATCCATAATAGGAAATGTTACTACCGTTACACAATGCGTTGTGAAAGTGTTTTTCTGATTCTTCGTGAGTTAATACGATTTTCATGTCTTTATATTTTTAATTGGTTAATGACGCTAAAGTAGAAACTTCTACTTGGATAAAAAAATGTTTTCTGAAAAAATTCCAATTATTTTTATAAGGAAAAAGTAGGGAAAAGTAGGATGTGCTGCGGGGGTTCCTCGGCAGTCTTATGCTAGCCATAGGTTTTTCTTAGGCCACAAAAAAAGGACCAGAAGGTCCTTTTTGATGATTGCTGAATTTTCATTAGTTAATGTTAATTTTGATTCTTTTGTTTTCTGATCCATCCCATTCGGTTTTTACACCGTGCTTATTAAGAACAGATACGATTTCGTTTCCGTTGCCGGACCAAGCAAGATGACATTCTCCAGTACTCCTCAATTCCGAGTTATCCTGGTTGTGATAGAAAACTGCTCGTTCGCCTTTTTCATCTGGTACTTCTGCCCATGCACATGTTTGACAGCATTTAAAGTTTTGACGTGCAAAGTAACCTAACTTACGGAGCTCTTTAAAAGCTTCTGTTAAATTTGATTTGTTCATGTTATTTTGTTTTAATTGGTTAATGACGCTAAAGTAGAAACTTCTACTTGGATAAAAAAATGTTTTTGAAAATATTTTTTAAATAAACCTATAGGTTTGGACAACATCCGAAGCCGGGGGTTCCTCAACATCGTCACCACAGCCACATCCAGAATTCCTTTGCCCACAAAAAAGGCCCGGAATTACTCCGAGCCGATTTTGATTTATAACCCAACTAACCAATTAATGTCCTCCGACCAGCAATTCAGATCCATCTAGAACTGCTGACAATTTCTGTGGTGGTTGATTTCTTGCAGAGTAACCATCTTTGATTACCCATTCGTTGTCCTTCGTGAATAAGTAGCCATACTCTTCAAGGTCACCGGCAAAGTAATTCTCTACTGCAATGCTTTTTTTAGCTTGCAAAGGTTCGCCACGGTCACGGTGATAAGCTACTGTTACACCCTCTGATGGGTTTTCGAATGTGTGCCCTTCTGGTGCATCAACTTCTTTCTCTAAAATGCTGATTGACCCAAGGGCAATTAACTGCTCGACCTTCTTACGGTCTTGATAGTGGTCATTCAATATACGACCATTGTTTTCAGGATAACCATCCCAGTGGCAGTAAACTGAAGTTACTGATCCATCTTGATTTTCGATTCCGATTCTTGAACGTGTTGCCATGTTTTTATTTTTTTAATTGGTTAATGACGCTAATGTAGAAAATTCTATTTGAATAAAAAAATGTTTTATGGAATATTTCCAATTTCAGTTGCAAGAATTGTAATACCAAACTCGTCATCAACATCAGGACCATGAACACCTGGCTCGTAATCAGGATCACCATCTGCAAAGTATTCGCCTATAAGTCCCTGAAGTTCATCTTCATTGTTAGCTCTCCAAAGTTCTGTTCGAGTGTCTTCAGAATCTTCAACATCTACCCAAACCACTGCAAATAGTTTTTCTCCTTTTGGATCACCGTTGATTTTGCTCTCGTCAATTGATACATTAAATGATTTCATGTTAATAGGATTTTAATTGGTTATGACGCTAATGTAGATAATTCCACTTAGATAAAAAAATGTTCCCAGAAAAAGTTACAATTAATACTCCTCGTTCTCCCATTCCTCAATAGGCTCTCCATAGAACCCATAATCACCTCTACCAAAAACTGTAGATCGATTAAGGTCATATAGGGCAACTCCAATAACATATCCTAAATCATTTTCCCCTGGATCAATTTTCTCTTTGAAAGCAGTTTTTGCTTCTTCTAAAGATTCGAATGTTCGGATGCTCGAGCAACCTTCTACTTTAATGTCAAATAGTAAGTACATAGCTTTTTTTATTGGTTAGTTTAGCAAATGTAGAATATTCTACTTACATAAAAAAATGCTTTCCAATTATTTTTGAAGAAGATGCGAGATCACATCTGTCTGCGGGGGTTCCTCATCAGGTATCCAGGCCGGCCGGTTTTTTCCATTGGACACAAAAAAAAACCCAAGCCTAAGCTTGGGTCTTTTGATTTGCTGGTTTGTGTTTTTAGTTTGCTGGCTCAACCAACTCTTTTGAGGTTGTGAAGAAGTTACGTTTTCCACGGCGTACTCGGTACAATGTGGCTTTGCCTTTCTTACCCATTTCCTCAAAGGTGAGTTCAGTTCCTGGTTTAGCACATGAAGAGTTTACCTCTTCGATACGCTGGTTCCAGTACAATCGAACTGGGAAGCCAAAGGTTTTGGTGAAGGACTCAGCAACCGATTCTGCGGTTGTAGCTGCTTCAACCTTTTTGGTTTTCTCCTTAGCTGGTTTGGTAGCTACTGGTGCCTCTTCAACTGGGCGACCAACCAATCCTGCTTTTTTGCGCTCACGGTATGCTTTGTCGTAAGCTGCTTTTTTTGCTTTTTTGTCCTCTGCTGTCATGACTGAATTTTTTGAATTTTTCATTTTGCTTTTTTTTAAGTTTGACTTTATTTTGATTAGACTTTGCAAATGTAGAATATGTTTCTTAGATAAAAAAATGTTTTCCGGAAATTTCCAATTTTTTTTCTAGGAAACTCTTGGAGGAGGGACTGGGCCTGAAGGTTTCATCAAGTTATCAAATTGCTCTTCAGTTAAGAGAGTAACCTGACACCAGTGCTGTTCCCAATCTGAACAATACTCTTGTTTCAAGTAACGTATTGCGTCTTCGCTTGATTCACCTTCTTCAATGACACTTAATACGTCATCTTCAGTGATTTCAAAATCCTCAACTTTAACTCCCTCTGGAAGATAAGCTTCTGGACCTGTGATGATTGCTTTGAATTTTAAAGTATCCATACTTTTATTTTTAATTGGTTAGTGACGCAAATATAGATTATTCCACTTAGATAAAAAAATGTTTTCCAATTTTTTCATTTTTTAATCCCACCACCAGATGAGTTCAACTGAGAAGTATGTTCCGCTATCATCATGTTGAGTAACATCAATTCTCACACTGTCAGCCTTGATAGACTTTCCCTTAGGTTCCCAATGTTCTTTATAGAAAGCCTGAACTCTCTCCAGGTCTTTCTTATCAATAAATTCGTAATTTAAAATAACATACTCGCATCGATGATTGGTTTTCCAAGTGTGCATTGAATATCCAGTGTTGGGATTGTTAACCCCATAGTCTCTTCGTGGTGCCAAATTATCCATTCTTGTAACTGCTGCTCCAACATTACTATGATTGAAATCGTTCCAAGAACCTCCAGCTGAAAGATAACCCTTAAGTCTGTAAGCATCCAATTCAATGAAGCCGCCAAAGCCTAACTCACTCTGAGCTTTGTATATCTTATAGCCCAACTCATAGTGAAGATCTTTGGTCTTTGACAACATCCTGTTGTGATGTTGTTTGTATTTCTCCTTCATTGAAACAAAAAGCTCGTTGGCATTTTCCTCTGTGATTGATGAATGCTCAAACACTTCAGTAGGTTTTTCATAACAACGTGTGTCAACACCAGGGAAGCAATGTGCGAATCCCATGGAAACCATAACATTCCAAACCACTCCTCTCTTTGTTTCAAAAGGAAGATCATTGAAAAGTTCTGGTGTGAGATTTGGGTTTACTGACCCGTTGATAATTGGCTGAATAGATTCCATTTCTTTTTTTTTAATTGGTTAGTGGCGCTAATGTAGAAACTTCTACTTGGATAAAAAAATGTTTTCTGAAAAAATATTGTTTAATGTTTATCACTCAACTTTAAACGCCGATCATTCACCCCGAGGGGGTTCCCCGGTTAAATACGCCTGTTGGTATCCGGAAAACAGCAACAACAAAAAACCCAGGATTTCTCCTGGGCTTCTTGATAACCAACAAAAATAAATTATTATACTAAGTCTTGCAATATATTTTGTAGACTTCTTCTTGTATTAGAAAGCATCTCCTGTTCCATTCTTTTTCTCTTGTTTTCTAAAACTCTCTTGAATTTCATAGCAAGTTTATTGTGAATCTTTTCATTTAATGAAATGTGATATTCATATTTTCCATTGATGATCTTTAGGTCTGTTCCATCCATTATGATGAATATGTCATCTGAATGAATGTAGTAGGTCAAAGAAAGCGGAGCCATCAATAATTCAACATCCTGCTTAAGTAGAGACTTTTCAAATATTTTAATAGCCAATTCTTGTGTTTCAGTTATTACTGGAGGTGGAACAAAATCAAACCTTTTAAGAGTATTTCCCGCTCCTAATAAAAACCTATAGAATTTTCTTTTGATGCTCATGTCTATTTTTTTACAGATGGTTATGAAAAGGTTTCTTTATCTTGTTAATTTGTCCCATCTTTCTTTTAGCTCAGCAAACTCTAAAGGATCCTCAGAGCATTTTTTAGTCACACGAATTAGATTTTTGAATTTGCCATTCAATAGTTCTGAAGCATCTTGTTGTGTTGCATCAACTATAAGGCTAATGAATCTATCCAGCCAATCATCTTTTAGTACATCATCAACCCAAAGCATGTATTGAATCTCTTCCTCTGAAAGGAGTGGCATTCCTGGAATCTCCATAAGAGAATTAGCCTCTACCAAGATTATAGAATCTGTAGAGATAGAACGCCACTCATTAATTTCAATATCGAAATAAGGTGTACCCTTAGTTGCCTTTACCCCTCCCTTAGGATGTAAGCCCTCGGGGATCATGTCTAGCCTTGACGTTCCTTTTGCCTCTCTTATGCTTCCATCTTTTTTAGTGTATTCAAATTTAAGCTCACCATGCTTAATCTTCTCCTCGAAAGATTGGTGTGTTATATTCAACTTCATCAGTACTCTATTAATTGTTTTTTGTGCTTTGGTTTTTTGTTCTTCTTCGATTCAACTACACGAGGTTTAAAACGGCCATCATAAAATCCAGCCATTTTAGCTTCTTCACGCTGTGATGCCTTGTACATGTTGAATAATATTTTACCGCTCTTTTTCATAACCACAAATGTATTTAGAATTTTCTAAAAATAAAAATGTTTATGTCGAAAAAATTAACCGCGTTTTGAACATCTTGTCGGGGGTTCCTCCAAAATATCATCTGAAAACCTGATGATATAATCCGACTCGGGGGTTCCACGGGGAAACACATCAGTGGAAAGGATCTAAATCCGGATTTGGAATCTGATCCCAGAACTTCTTAGCATTGGGAAGTCCTTGTAAAATGCCGATTTCGTTATTTCGGTTTTTCAAAACTATCAAAGCTTCCAAATTTTGCCCGTCTTCTAATAGCTCTTTTATCTCGTTAGCAACTTCGTGAGTTACCTTTGCTTGATAAACAACTGTTCTTCTTTGTGCGTTATGATAAGCACTCATGTACATACCGTTTACCATGTCGTTTTTTTCCTTCTTATTCTTATCAGCATCATCTTCTCCGAAGATAAGGATGTCGGTAAAAGAATGTTTTCCCACAACAGGATCTGGTATAAAGCTGGATAGTCCATGGCAATCGGCTAATCCTAGGTATGTTTCTAATTGTTCCATAGTTATACTATATATTATCGCTTACGTACGCACGTATACGCACGGGGTCCCTCGGGCGCCCCCTCTTATTTACTGATGCGAAAAGACTCTATCTTTTCTTTCATCTCTGATATTAAAGAAAGCGTCTCAGAGATATTCTCCTTATCGACTTTATTCCTTTTAACCAAATCATTTAGGATAACACCAGGATCTTGTCTATGATAAAGACGATCTATAATTTCATCCCAAGGAAGTACTTGCTGATTCTGATTCTCCATCATATTCATATTCGTATTCATTATTGTCTATTATAGTAAATTCTGAAGGGATTATTTCCTTAATGTCTGATATCTTGTGGTTTACGAACACGCTCTTACTAGGATACCATATTTTTAACATGAGATATCCAAGTTCTGTAACATAAGTTATCGGCGCGCCTTCGTATCCGAGGATCCCCCGACCATTTGGTGTATTGATTTCGATTTCTGTACTCATACATTTATTTATCCCAGAACCCACAAAAAAAGCCTAACCGAAGTTAGGCTTTTTTGAAAGACATAAATTTGTTTTCCTAGTTGAAAGGAGATAGGATGATGTTCTCCATATCGTAGGTACCTGACATGATCTTACCGGCTTCTTTTTGGATAACTCTTCGGTCATCTTCTGAAACCTTAAATACGCTGTCGTGAGTTGCGAAGTGTGTTAGTCCATTAACCATGTCCCAAACAGTTGTACCAGTTTTAGCGTTCTTCTTTTTGTCAGCATTCATGAGACTAGGAATGATACCGAAGTCAATGAACTTCTTGTCTGTTTCTTGGATAGGTACCCATTTACCAATCTCATCCTTCTTAGCTCCAGAGTGTCCAATGATCAACTCTGCTGCTGCTTCAAGTTCAGCGTAGCTGCAATTAGTTGTCATTGCTTTTTTTACTCGCTCTTCAAAAGAGAATGGTTTGTAGTTTCTTTTCTCCAAAGCTCCTAGGT
>JACCDW010665019.1_pt1 | contig 13399 bp, 4 predicted proteins | sample 7449781 | NCBI WGS metagenome assembly JACCDW01 (sample SAMN15323449, study PRJNA562643) | freshwater metagenome | isolation source: river surface water | place: USA:Blue River Watershed | collected 2017-08-18 | reverse complement strand
TGAAAACATGCATCAAGCAAATCGCAAAGACTCAGGAGTTAGACTATGATGAAGTAAAAGACGACTGTAAAAAGGTTGTTAAAATGGCAAGGAAGTTTGATGAGCAGCTTTTGGCTTTAATGGAGGATCTTCTTGAACTCAGCAATGTAGGATCTCCCGATGAACTTGAAGAGTTTGACATTGATGTTCTTAAGATGTATTGCCGTATTAAAGAGCTTGATGACTCAGTTTCCGATAAAAAGATCCGTGCTCAGGTCTGGGAACACATGCAAGAAGAGTTTGAACTTTCTGATGAAGACTCTGAAGAAGATTCCGAAGATGATTTTTCTGAAGAAGACTCCGAAGAAGAATCAGAAGAAGAACCCGAGCCTGAACCAAAGATCATTGAGGTACTTCCAGAGACAGAAAAGGCAGCCGATAAACCAAAAAAATCTAAAAAAAGTGTAACAATTTCTGAATAAAAAAGTCATTTAAATGTTTTTCTTAATGAAAAACTGTTAAATTGCTTTAACCGAATGTATTTTCTGAACGATAAACTATGTAAAGTATATTGTCATTGGCTTTGTGAAGATTGTAAACTTCATTAATTGTTGTACCGCTTGGCAACAACGTTCCGTTACTAACAAAAATAAATATAGCTTGTTCTGGTTTTACCTGGATATGCTTTCTTATGATGTAAACGATTTCTGAAATTGTAAGATTCTTTGGAATGAGATATTTTTCTTTTTCAATTTGCTTAATATTTTTATCGGTTGGACATTTTCTTATAATAACCGGAACACAATCGGGATATTTATTTAAAATTTTACGGGAATAATTGAGTCTTTCTGAAAGTTCATTCATTTATCTTAAGTTATTATTAAAAAATTAAAATAAATTATTTAATTAAGATGTCTGTTAATATCTATGACTTAAATGTTGCAAATCTTAAAGTTTCTTCTACTTTTTTAATTGACGTTGATCCAGTTAAAATTGGTGTTGATGCTGGTAAGTACACTCAAGGATCTTATGCTGTTGCAATTGGATACCAAACTGCGGAATTTAATCAATCCATAGGAAGTATAGCTATGGGTTATCATTCAGGGCAGTATTTTCAAAAAACTAATTCAGTAGCTATCGGATATGAAGCTGGAACTTTTTTTCAAGAAACAAGTTCCATTGCAATTGGTGAACAAGCTGGTAAATTTACACAAGCTGGTGGTTCTGTAGCTATAGGATATCAAGCTGGTTCAACAAGTCAAAATTTAGATTCTATTGCAATTGGGTATCAAGCTGGAAGTTTAACACAAGCAGCAGATTCTATTGCTATAGGGTATCAAGCTGGTAAAGAAAATCAATCTGCTGGTGCAATTGCTTTGGGGGCTACTGCAGGAAATTTAAATCAGTCTTTAAATTCCGTTGCAATTGGAACAAATTCTGGTAATTATTTTCAAAATGTTAATGCAATAAGTATTGGAACAAATGCTGGGTCATTTACACAAAGTTCGGGAAGTATCTCTTTAGGTGTATCTTCAGGAACAACTTCACAAAGTATTAATGCAATAAGTATAGGTACTTCAGCAGGTTCTTTTACACAATCTTCCGGTGCCGTTAGTATAGGATACCAAGCTGGTTCAACAAGTCAAAGCGTTAATGCAATTAGTGTAGGTTCTTCAGCTGGTACTTTGACACAATCTTCAGGTGCTATTGCAATTGGAACTTCGGCTGGAAACTTTTTGCAATCTTTAAATGCAATAAGTGTAGGTTCTTTGGCTGGTCAAACAAAACAAGGCGTTAATGGTATTGCAATTGGAACTTTAGCAGGAACGTTGACACAAGGATCTGGTAGTATTGCAATTGGTACTTCAGCTGGTCAAATTTTGCAAAAAACAAATGGTATCGCATTGGGTTCGTCAGCCGGACAAAGTTTTCAAAATCTAAATGGCGTTGCAATTGGTACTTCGGCTGGTAGTATTTCACAAGGAACAAATAGCATTGCAATTGGTGCTTCGGCTGGAACTATTTCACAAAGTACCAATAGCATAGCAATTGGAACAAATTCCGGTAATTATCTTCAAAGTCAATTTTCCGTTGCTGTTGGTTATCAAGCAGGGTATACTTCACAAGGTGAATCAACTGTCGCTATTGGAAATAACAGTGGACAGATCTTCCAAAGTTCTGGAAGCGTGGCTGTGGGTTTGAATTGTGGTTTAACAGGACAATTGATAAACGCCGTTGCAATTGGTGTAGACTCTGGAAAATACATTCAAGGATCGGGAGCAGTTGCGATAGGATCGGCTGCAGGTAATCTTACACAATCAACTAATGCCATTGCAATAGGTTCATTTGCTGGATCTGGGTTTTTTAATGCAACACCTGGCGGAGGAGCTCTTATTAATAATCCACAATATGATTCAGCCATTGCTATAGGTAATTTATCAGGTTTTGCAGGACAAGGAACTAACTCTGTTGCTATTGGTAATTTTGCTGGATATGCGTTCCAGGGTATTTCAACTGTTGCCGTTGGTAATCATGCAGGTGGTGGTGACTATGTTGGAGGTTATACACTTCCTGATTATAATTCAGGTCAAAGATCTGGTGGTGTTGCAATGGGTTATTATTCAGGTCAATCAGGACAAGGAACAAATGCCGTTGCCGTTGGTGTTATAGCCGGACAAATTGTTCAAGGAACTAATAGCGTTGCAATTGGTTTTTCAGCAGGATCTTTTACACAATTAGCAAATTCCGTTGCGATAGGAACATCGGCAGGTTCAACAAATCAAGGGACAAGTTCCGTTGCAATTGGTAATTTAGCAGGTAGTCTTACACAAAATGCTAATTGTGTTGCTGTTGGTAATTCCGCTGGATACTTTATCCAAAGTTCTGGTGCTGTTTCAGTTGGTGTATTTGCAGGTTTTACTTCACAAAATCTTAACGGTGTGAGTATAGGACCATCAGCAGGTTACTTTTTTCAAGGTACAAATGCTTTGGCAATCGGAACAGAAGCAGGTTATACTTCACAAAATTCCGGTTCTATAGCAATTGGGTATCAAGCTGGTAATTACGTCCAGTCAACAAATTCTGTAAGTGTTGGACAATCTGCTGGAAATTACCAACAAGGTTTAGGAAGTATCGCAATTGGTTCCAATGCAGGTTTTACAAACCAATTAGGTGGCAGTGTTGCAATTGGTTCGCAAGCAGGTCAGACAAATCAATCTACAAATGCCGTTGCAGTTGGTTTGTTTTCAGGGCGTTACCAACAAGGGAACAATGCAGTTGCTGTCGGGTCATTTGCTGCAAGAACAAATCAATCGGATTTTGCAATTGCTGTAGGTTACCAAGCTGGTAATATTTCACAAAGTACAAGTGCAGTTAGTATAGGTAATTCAGCAGGTCAAACAAATCAATCAACAAATGCCGTTGCTATAGGATTATCAGCTGGTTCAAGTGGGCAAGGAAATAACAGTGTTGCTGTTGGTGGTTTTGCAGGAACTGGATACAAACCAGCTAGTTCAGGTGTATATCTCCCACAAGGAAGTAATGACATTGCAATTGGTTATTACAGTGCTATTGCAGGACAAGGTAATAACTCGGTTGCACTTGGAGCATTTGCAGGATTTGCTAATCAAGGTCAATCGGCAGTTGCAATTGGTTTTGGAGCAGGTGGAGGATCTTATACAACATTGAGTCCTTTGACAATAAATGATAATTCCGGTCAGCAAGAACTTACAGTTGCAATTGGATCGTTGGCTGGAAATTATCTCCAACAAAGTCAGGCTGTAGCAATTGGTGCTTTAGCTGGATTTACTGGCCAAAAAGCCGGTGCTGTTGCTGTTGGATATTTAGCTGGAAATGTTAATCAAGGAACTAATAGTATTGCAATTGGTGATTTAGCTGGAGCAACAAACCAAGCCGATAGTAGTATTGTCATTAATGCAACAGGAAGTGTTTTAACAAATGGTAATGCAAGTAGTTTAGTTATTGCTCCTATTAGAAATATAACTCAAACAAGTGTTCTTGGATATAATACTACTTCAAAGGAAGTAAGTTATTGGACAAAAACTTTTGTTATTAATCACCCAATTCAAAATGATCGTTACCTTGTCCATGCCTGTTTGGAAGGACCCGAAGCTGGAGTTTATTACAGAGGTGAAGATAAACTTGTTAACAAAGAATGCGAAATAGTTTTACCAGAATATACAAAAGACTGGTTTGATTTTTCAATAAATGTTACACCTATTGGTAAAAATGATCTTTGGGTATCCAAGGTAAAAGGTCAAAGATTCTGTGTTTATGGATCTTGTGATACTGAATTTTATTGGACAGTTTTTGCAAAAAGGCACTCCGTTATCGTTGAACCTAAAAAAGAATCGGTTGTTGTCAAGGGTGATGGTCCATATCGTTGGATAAATTAAAAAATTTAAAATGTTTGTATTAACCAAAGATGTCAGTTAATATATACGATTTAAATGTCGCAAAATTAAAGGTATCAGAAGAACTAAATTTACAAATTGATCCTATTGCTATAGGTATTGATGCTGGACAATATTCACAAGGATCGTACAGTATTGCTATTGGTTATAATGCAGGACAATACGGCGAATCTCAATATGCCATCAACATGGGTTATCAAGCAGGACAATGGGTTCAAGCTACAAGTGCAGTTGCAATTGGACCTCGTGCAGGTCAATACACACAATCTTTTGCTGGTGTTGCATTAGGAAGACTTGCTGGGCAATATACACAAGGAAATTCAGCAATTGCTGTAGGTAATCAATCTGGTAATTACAATCAAAATTCCGGTGCTGTAAGTATAGGTTATTCAGCAGGTCAAACAAATGAAGGAACAAATGCAATAAGTGTTGGTGTTAATGCTGGTAATTTTGGTCAAGGTGCAAATGGTATCGCAATTGGTGAATCTGCTGGTAATAGTTCACAAGGTGCAAATGGTATAGCAATTGGAACATTAGCAGGTTCAACAAATCAAAGTAATTTTGCAATTTCAATCGGATCTATTGCTGGAAATATTTCACAAGGTGCCAATGCCGTTGCTTTAGGTGTTGCTGCAGGTGGTAATTTACAAAGCTCCGGTGCTGTAAGTGTAGGGTTTGGAGCAGGGAATTCTGCACAAGGTATAAATAGTATTGCAATTGGTGTAAATTCAGCAAAGTTTACACAAGGTTCTGGAAGTATTGCTTTAGGGACAAATTCAGGTTTTCAGAATCAATCTAACGACACCATTGCTATAGGATCTTCAGCAGGTTATGATTCACAAAGTCTTAACGCAATTGCTGTTGGTAATTTAGCTGGTAATGTTTCCCAAGGATCTGGAAGTATTGCAATGGGAACAAATTCCGGTAATTTTATACAAGGAACAAATGCAATCAGTATTGGAAATTCAGCTGGTCAATACACGCAGCTTTCTGAAAGTGTCGCTATTGGTGACCAAGCTGGTAATTTTGGCCAAGGTGCTAATGCAGTTTCAGTTGGACCTTTTGCAGGAAACATTTCACAAAGTCTTAATAGCGTTGCTGTGGGTGCTGCAGCTGGTAATTTAAACCAAAATTTTAATGCCGTTGCTGTTGGTGCTTTAGCTGGTGCAAGTTATCAAAATTCTGGAGCAATTGCAATCGGTTATCAAGCTGGTCAAGGAAGTCAAGGTATCAATGCCGTTGCCGTTGGTGTTTTAGCTGGAAATTATGTTCAAGGTACTGGAACAGTTTCAATCGGGTATTTAGCAGGCCAAACGGGGCAGTCAACAAATAGTGTAGCTGTTGGTAATCAGGCTGGTAATAACATTCAAGGAACAAATGCAACGGCTATTGGTTATAAAGCTGGTGCTCTTACACAATCTGCTTATACTGTTGCAGTTGGTGCACATGCTGGTGAAGGTTTTAAAAATACTTTGCCGATACCTGGAGTATCAATTAACAACCCTCAATACGAAGGTGCTGTAGCTGTAGGTAATTTATCTGGTTACGCTGGACAAGGAACTAACTCTGTAGCTCTGGGAAATTTTGCAGGATATGCTTTCCAGGCTCCAAGTTCAGTTGCAATCGGAGACCATGCAGGTGCTGGCGTGGATCTTTTGAATTATGCACTTCCCGATTATGATTCATTTCAAAGACAAGGTGCAATTGCAATTGGGTACTACGCAGGACAATCAAAACAAGCAACAAATGCTGTATCAATTGGTTACCAGGCTGGAAACTTTGTTCAAAACCAATCAGCTATCGCTATAGGTACATCTGCAGGCTTAATTGGACAAGGAACAAATACCATAGCAATTGGAGCATTAGCGGGATTAACGTACCAAAACCAAACAGCTATAGCTATAGGAACATCGGCAGGAAGTCTTACACAAGGAACTGGCTCGGTTGCTTTGGGATATCAAGCTGCACAAGATACACAAGCAGATCGTTCAGTTGCAGTAGGTTTCCAAGCTGGTCAAACACAACAAAAAATTTCAGCAGTTGCAGTAGGTTATCAAGCTGGTCAAAATGTTCAACAACAGCAGTCAATTGCTATAGGTTATCAATCAGGTAATTACTTACAAGGTACAAGTTCTATTGCTCTGGGATACCAAGCTGGATACACTATTCAAAATGAAGAAGCGATTTCAATTGGATCTTTTTCAGGACAAACACACCAAGGAGCCAGAAGTGTTGCCGTTGGTTACCAATCTGGAAGTAATGAACAATCAGATTTTTCAGTTGCTGTAGGATACCAATCAGGTCTTACTGGACAAGGGACGTACAATGTTGCAGTTGGCTACCAAGCTGGTAATGTTTCGCAAAGACCTTATTCAGTAGCAGTTGGATACCAGTGTGGTTTGAGTGATCAAGGTACATATTCTGTAGCAGTTGGTTATCAAGCTGGTCAATTAACACAAGGTACGCAATCTGTAAGTATTGGTTACCAAGCTGGACAAACAAATCAGCAAGCAAGTTCAATTGCAATTGGTTACCAAGCAGCCCAACAAGGTCAAGGTGCTTATTCAGTAGCTTTGGGAACAAATGCAGGAATGGGATTTTACGACACCCAAACACTTCCCCAACTTCATGCCCAAAGTCCATATTCAGTAGCTATAGGATATTATTCGGGTGCAGCTGGTCAATTGAGTTCAAGTGTTGCGATAGGTTACCAGGCAGGTTTAGCTTCACAAGGAGCATATTCTGTTGCAATTGGTTACCAATCGGGAACTGGAACATATGCATCTTTAGAACCTATAGTCTTGGCAAGTAATTATACAGGCCAGAGTGATTATGCAGTTGCAGTAGGTTATCAATCTGGTCAATTTAATCAAGGTTTGAATAGTGTAAGTATAGGTTACCAGGCAGGTAATGCAGCACAAGGACAAAGTTCTGTAGCAGTTGGATATCAAAGTGCATATACAGGTCAAAATGCAACAAGTGTTGCTATAGGTTATGGATCAGGTTATCAAAATCAAGGTACAAATGCTGTGGCCATAGGTTACCAAGCAGGTTACAACAGCCAAGGTAGAAGTTCTATTGCAATTGGTAATTTTTCAGGTTTGGGATCACAAGATACCAATAGTGTAGCTATAGGTTTTGGTTGTGGACAAACTAATCAATCATTTCAGTCCGTTGCAATTGGATATCAATCGGCTCAAAATTTACAAGGTAACAGTTCAATTGCAATTGGATACCAATCAGGTAAAGATAATCAAGACGCCAATTCAGTGGCTATTGGGTATCAATCTGGTTTTACCTCTCAGGGTAATTCAAGCGTTGCAATTGGTTTTAAATCAGGCTGGACAAATCAGGGAGCATATTCAGTTGCATTGGGTTTTCAAGCAGCGGAATACACTACAACAAATTATTATTCTAATTACACAATTGTTTCAGAACTTCCAATTCTTTCTTTTTATGCAGTCGGTATGGATAGTACAGGACAATATCAGTTAGCTGGTGGAATATCTGGATATTTATGGTTAAGTAATAACTACGGAATCGTTAATTCTTGGGTTCAAACAAGTTTACCAGTTAATCAACAAATTTATGCAATTGATGTAAGTAGTACCGGACAATACATTTTAGTTGGTACATCAAATTACATTTATCTTAATAACAATTACGGTTCTGGATCTTGGGTTATACAAACAGGTACAACTTTAGCAGGTGGTTTTTTTAGTTCTGTAGCTATTAGTTCTACAGGTCAATATATGCTTGCTAGTCGTGATACTAATAACAATGTTGTTTATAATAATAATTATGGAAGTGGAAATTGGTTGGCGATATCTGGTTCAGGTGATAATTCTTTAAATGGAAATGTTGTTTTAAGTGAAACTGGTCAATATCAATTGATAGGAGGAGATAACAGTCCAGCTGTTGTTTTATTAAGTACTAATTACGGTGCAAATTTTACAAATATCAGTGCAAGTTTTACAGCAGACAGTTATTATTTTGCAATGAATAGTACAGGGCAGTATCAAATTGCTGCTTCTTATAGCAATTACGGACTTTATATTTCTTCAAATTACGGTTCAACTTGGACAAATAATAATTCAAGTCCATTAAATGTTAGTTTGATTTCTTGTGCAATTAGTGGAAATGGACAAACTGTTTTTGTTGGAACAATAAATTATATTTGCTATAATACTAATTATGGAATCGGTGCATTTAGTATACTTTCTGCAGGAATTCCACCAAATATGACAAGACCAAGTAGTATCTTTACAAATAATACAGCAACTTATACAATAATTGGTACAGAATCAATTGGAGTTTTAAATAATAATCCAAATATAAGTCCTACAAATACAGTAGCTATAGGTTACAATGCAGGGCAGTATAACCAAGCTGTTAATGCAATAGCAATTGGGTATCTTTCTGGACAAACTAATCAACAAGATAATTCAATTGCAATAGGTTATCAATCTGGACAACAAAGTCAGGGAAGTCAATCGGTTGCAATTGGTTTTCAATCAGGTAATACAAATCAAGGTCTTCAATCTGTTGCAATAGGTTATCAATCTGGACAAATTTTACAAGGATCGCAATCTGTTTCTATGGGATTTCAAGCAGGTGAATACAATCAATCAAATTCATCAGTTGCATTAGGTTATCAAGCTGGTAAAGAAGCACAAGGAATAAGTAGTATAGCAATTGGATATCAATCTGGATATCAATACCAAGATAATAATTCTATTGCAATTGGATATCAGTGTGGATTATTTGACCAATTTGCAAATTCCGTTGCTGTAGGTTACCAGTCTGGTCAAACAAGTCAAGGTTCAAGTTCCGTTGCTATTGGGTATCAATCTGGTAATTTTCTACAGGCTAGTCAATCTGTTGCTGTAGGATATACATCAGGATATTATTCACAACAAAGTAATAGTGTTGCAATAGGTTTTAGTTGTGGTCAAACTAACCAAGGTGGGAATAGTGTTGCCATTGGTTCTAAAGCAGCACAACTAAGTCAAGGAATTGTATCAATTGCTATTGGAAATAGCAGTGGTCAAACTAACCAAGGAAGTGAATCTGTTGCTATTGGAAATAGTTCTGGTGCAAATTACCAAGACATCAGAAGTATAGCTATTGGATCAAGTAGTGGTGCTTTTACACAAGGCAATAATTGTGTTGCTATCGGGTATCGTTGTGGTGAAAGAAGTCAAGGAGATAACTCTATTGCGATTGGGTCAAATGCTGGATTTACAATACAAGGAACTCAATGTGTAGCAATTGGATCAAATGCTGCTAATATTTCTCAAGGTGGTAGCTCAGTTGCTATAGGATTTAATTCTGGATATGCTAATCAATCTATAAATTCGGTTGCTATTGGAACAAATGCTGGACAAACAAACCAATCAAGTGTAAGTGTAGCTATTGGAGCTAATTCAGGATTATTTAATCAAGGATCTGCTTGTGTAGCTGTTGGTTTTAATTCAGGTAGAACAGGACAAGGTACAAATTCTGTTGCTGTTGGTTACAATGCAGGATATACTAACCAAGGTCGGGATAGTGTAGCTGTTGGTCTTAATGCTGCTATCAATGGTCAAGGTTCCGGAAGTGTAGCTATAGGAGCTACTGCAGGATATACACTACAAGGTGATAGTTGTGTAGCAGTTGGAAATTTTGCTGGAGCTCTTAGACAAGTAGATAATTCAGTAGCTGTTGGATATTTTGCAGCTTCAACTGACCAAGGACAACAAAGTGTAGCAATTGGAGCTTTTGCTGGACAAGGTATCCAGTCAAATTTTTCAGTAGCAATTGGGTATCAATCTGGGTATCGTATTCAAGGTTCAAATAGTGTTGCTATAGGGAATTATTCAGGATGGTCCAATCAAGGTGATTCAAATGTAGCTATTGGAAATTATGCAGCTGCATCAAGCCAATCTAGCCAAAGTATAGCTATTGGTTATCGTGCAGGTCAAATAAATCAAAGTAGTAATGCTGTAAGTTTAGGATATCAAGCTGGACAATATACACAAGGAGGTTCGTGTATAGCAATTGGATGGAATGCAGGACAAACAAATCAAGGAGTTACATCTGTAGCTATAGGTGATTCAGCTGGTGCTCAATATCAAGCTTCAAATTGTGTAGCTATTGGTAATAACGCAGGTAATTTTACACAAGGGTATTATTCTGTTGCTGTTGGATTTAATGCTGGTATATATAGACAAGGAAATAGTTGTGTAGCTGTAGGTTTTAGAGCTGCGTATACTGGTCAAGGAGCTAGTAGTGTAGCTGTTGGTATTGAAGCTGGTAGAAATAATCAAGGTGATAATAGTGTAGCCATTGGTCCACAAGCTGGATATACTGGACAAGGTAATAGTAGTGTTGCTATAGGAAATAATGCAGGATTTACAAATCAAGATAATAACGCTGTTGCTATTGGTCTTGATTGTGGTATTAATAGACAAGGTTCAGGAAGTGTAGCTATAGGAGCTACTTCAGGATATACTCAACAAGGAAATAACGCAGTAGCTATTGGTCAAAGGGCAGGTGCTATTAGACAAGGAGCTAATGCTATTGCTATTGGTCAATTAGCTGGTGCAACTGATCAAGCTGCTAATAGTATTGTTATCAATGGTACCGGAGCAGTTTTAAATAATACTACAGCAAGCAGTTTTGTTATTAAACCAATGAGAACTACTGCAACTACTTCACAAACTGGTATGATGTTTTGGAACTCCACAACTGGTGAAGTCCAAAGTATTACAACTTCAAAAACTTTCGTTATAAATCACCCACTAGAAAAGAATAAGTATCTTGTACATGCTTGTATGGAAGGACCAGAAGCTGGTGTGTATTATCGTGGATCTGTTAAAATAAAGGAATCCGATTCCGTTAAAGTTACTATTCCAGGTTATACAAAAAAATGGTTTGACTTTACCATTAACGTTACTCCAATTGGAAAACCTGCAAGGGTTTGTTCTGCATCTAAAATTGTAAAGGGGACTTTTGAAATTTATGGAGCTCCGGGTCTGTACAATTGGGTTGTATATGCAAAGAGAAACAATATTATTGTAGAACCTGAAAAGAAATCCGTTGTTGTAAATGGAGATGGACCTTATCGCTGGATTAGTTAAACACCCCCAAAAAAAAATAAATGGTAAGATTAGTAATAAGAAATGGGAGGAGGTCTCATGCAATTGGTTGCCTACGGGGCTCAGGACATTTACTTGTCCGGTAAGCCCCAAATTACTTTCTTTAAAAGTGTTTACCGACGTTATACTAACTTTGCCGTTGAAAGTATACAACAAGACGTTTTGGGTAGTCCAGCATTTGGAACTCAAATCGCCGTTACCATAAGCAGAAATGGCGATCTTCTCAAAAGACTATGGATTCAATATTCACCTTATGACATCCTTTCAGGTGTTTATACAGGTCTTTTGGGATATCCCGGTGTAACTGTTGGAGCTAACCTTGGTCATTCTTTAATTGACTACATTGACGTTGAAATAGGTGGACAAACTATTGATAGACACTACGGCAAATGGTTGACTATTTGGAACTATCTTACTGAACAAAACCCAACTGGAGAACAAGGAGCAATTGACAACTACGCAACTGGACCCGGTGAATACTCTTTGAATGCTTCTTTTAGCCCACCTGGAACAGGAGACAATGCAGTCACCGAAGTTTATCCTCGTGCAACAAAATACAACAGAATGGCATATACACATCGTGCCCAAGTTGCCGTTACAAGTAATGCAGGTGCTGCACAACTTGCTTGGATTCCTCTGCAATTTTGGTTCTGCAGAAATCCAGGTCTGGCAATTCCTTTAATTGCTTTACAGTACCATGAAATTAAATTTTACATCAATATTAATCAACTTGCTTTAGTTACAAACATGCCAAGTACACAATTAACGGGAAGAGAATTTGCAAGATTTGCAGTGTATGCAGATTACGTTTATCTTGATACAACCGAACGCAGACAATTTGCTCAAAATAATCACGAATACCTGATTGATCAACTTCAAATCAGAGAATCCGTTAGTGCCGTCAATATCAAACTTTCATTCAATCACCCCGTCAAAGAAATTATCTGGGCGCCTGTTCCTTTACCTGTATCTGGAACTGCAAGAAATAATGTCGTGCCTGGTGGATCAACCCCCAATAAAGGTTTTACACAAAGTACGTACCAAGTTCCAAATACTTACAAACTTGTTTTAAATGGTACAGATCGTTTTAGTGCAAGGGACATTACTTATTTTACAAGAAACCAAGTTTGGGAAGCACATACAGGCTTTGGATCTGTTATTTTTCCAGACTGCATTGCAGTTTATTCTTTTGCACTCAGACCAGAAGAACACCAACCATCGGGTACTTGCAATTTTTCACGTATTGATTCAGCACAATTAGTAAGATCCATGACATTTGATTCAAACGGGTTACCTGATCCAGATATCATAGATATATACGCAGTTAATTACAACATCTTCCGGTGCAGCTCAGGTATGGGCGGAGTTGTTTATAGCAACTAATTTAGGGTACCTTTTTATATGGGTGAACACGTTATGTCAAATAGTAAATTATTTTTCTTTATTTTCTTTAAGTAAAATAAAAGAAAATTAATTATTTATCAAGGTGTATTTATAGTCCAAAACGTTTTCTTCAATTTCTTTTTCAGTTTCTTCCGATTGAAATCCATGTTCTGCATAAACGTTAACTTCTTTGAGTATACTTTTTGTTTCGTGATCTTTTGTTTTAATTTCAGATTTCTTTTTGTTAAAGTTTTTTGCCGTATTTTTTATACAATCGTCCAAAAATCTTTTTATTTTTACCTTTTTTATTCCAGATTCCGTTTTAATTTCTCCATAATCACTGCGGATACTTCGTAACGATGTATTTCTATTTTCTGGAATACTTTTAACACGTTCTTCAAAACAAGTAAGTAATTTTCCGGCAAGTATGTAATTTCTTGAATCTGAATTTTCCGATATCAAATT
>JACCDW011529104.1_pt1 | contig 13403 bp, 16 predicted proteins | sample 7449781 | NCBI WGS metagenome assembly JACCDW01 (sample SAMN15323449, study PRJNA562643) | freshwater metagenome | isolation source: river surface water | place: USA:Blue River Watershed | collected 2017-08-18 | reverse complement strand
CATCGGATGAGTTGGACAGAATCGAGTAGAAATATCAGGATCTTTTTGAATCTCAACTTTAACTTTAGTTTTAGTACTACCAATATCTATAAACGTCGACTTTGGATACAGTGTTTTGTACTTAGAAACGATCGAGGATATGGCGCTAGTTGGGGTTGCAATAACTACCATCGAAGGATCTTTGATCTCCGCGCCACCAACCAAGTCATTTGCAAGTGCTTGAGCGCGACCATCTTCATCAAATAGTTCAACCTCTGCTCCGGCGCGCTTTGCACCGAGCGCAATTGAGGTTCCGATCAACCCTGCGCCGATGACGACTAACTTCACTGGGCTAGATCTTTACGTAGAGCGGTGGCGCCGCGTAGATAGACGTGATTGGCTTTATCGGTAAGTTCGGCATGGAACATAACGCGAATTACTAAAGGAAGAGAGCCCGGTACATCCATCTCAACTGCGCATAGAAGCGGCACCGCGCCAAAGCCAATCTCTCGAGCGAAAGCTGCTGGAAAGGCTGCATTTAGATCCGGAGTGCAGGTAAGTAGAACCGAAATCACCCCATCTGTGGTCAGCTGATTGGCCTCCAAAATGGCAGGAAGGAGCTCCTTAACACCAGAGGCGATCGCTTCAGGAGTATTTGCCTCAACCTGAATAGCTCCTCTTATAGCCCTCAATCCCATGTAGAGAGTTTACCTTTCGCTTTAAAATTTCGTTGGATTTAGAAATAGCACTTTCACTACTTCTAGTTTTATCGACAAATCTAAAATCTTCTTCAAACTATGCTGGAGAAAGTGTTGATTATCGGACATCTCCAAATGTCGATAAAACATTTTTTAAGCTCTTTCGGAGCGAAACGTTTATCGACAAACCGTTATTTAAATTTGATTATTACCATTTTATTTATTTATCGATATTTACAAATTACCGATAAAAGGTTTTATTGTTTTAAATTCAAAGCTTTATATAAATTAGCCACTTCGACGTCATTTAGATCTCTCCAGCGACCTTCCTTCATATCGCCAAGAAGGATCGGACCAAACTGGCTGCGAACTAAACGAAGTACCTCAACCCCGACCGCCTCCATTAAGCGGCGGATGATGTGATATCGACCTTCGTGGATCTTCAGCTCTAACCAATTATTTGGAAGCTCTCTATATCCAGTTACTCGACCAATTCCATCTTCAAGTTCGACCCCTTTAGTAAGGGTCGCTTTCGCATCTCGTGGAAGCTCCCCCTCGTACTGAACAAGATAGGTCTTCTCGAGGCCATAACTTGGATGGGTCGCTCGAAAGGTAATCTCGCCATCATTAGTTAGGAGAATTAACCCTTCAGACTCCTTATCCAAACGGCCTACATGAAAAAGGCGCTCCTTACGAAAATCGACCAATTCAGCCAGCGATGGACGACCATCTGGGTCATACATAGTCGACAAGACACCTCTAGGTTTATACAGTGCTAGATAAGTCTTAGTATTTAGGAGAGATATTGTCTCACCATCAACTTCTACTTTAGACTTTTCATCAACTTTAAAGCCTAATTCGGTGATCCGCTTTCCATTGACCTTGACTCGGCCAGCTTCAATCAGAGAGTCCGCTCCGCGACGACTAGTAACGCCCGCTTCAGCGATATATTTATTTAAACGAATTGCCATAACCGTAAGATTCCCATCTTTCGTGATGGGCTTATCTTACGTTAATCGGTTAGAGAATCCAAAACCTCATCAAGGGCTGCTAGATCTGGTAGGTAAGGAGCTAACGCTGGAAGATCTTCAATCGAGTTAACGCCTAAACGCTCAAGGAAGTAATTGGTAGTCTTATAGAGAATCGCGCCTGACTCCCCTTCGATACCCGCCTCTTCGACCAAGCCACGGTTGACGAGAGTCTTCATAACCGCTTCCACATTAACTCCGCGAATAGCTGAGACTCGAGCGCGAGAGATTGGCTGGCGATAAGCGATAACGGCCAAAGTCTCAAGGGCAGCTTGAGTGAGGCGAGATTGTTGTCCATCGAGCACAAACTTCTCTACTACCGAAGCCTGGTCTGGATGGCTATAGAAGCGCCATCCGCCATTGATCTTCTTAAGCTCAAAGCCGCGACCTTCGTAACTTGCCACCAAAGCAGCTAAAGCGGCCTCGACCTCTTCGACGGTATGTTCGAGGATTGTTGCCAAAGTGGTCTCAGAGACCGGCTCATCAACCACCATCAAGATCGCTTCAATAGATCGGTTTATTTCACTCATCTGAGCTCTCCTCAAGTACTACTGGCATATCAAACTCCTCAGAGACCGAGATCTCGCCGGTCTCTGGTCCCACCCAGGTAATCTGTAGATCGGTAAAAGCCTCTAGCTGCTCAAATCGGAGCGCTCCCGTGCGGTAGAGGTCAAGTAGCGCCAAAAATCTAGCCACTACGACCATCGGCTCCTCCGCATCGTGGACGAGCGCTCGGAAGCTTAAATGTTTCGCCAGGCGCAGGGCAGCGATAACAAACTTGCTCTGTTCAGCCACATTCACCAGAGGTCGATGGATATGTTCGACCGAGACAACTGGTGGCGCCTTTGGAAATAGGACGCGATCAGCAATTACTGCAAAGCGCTCTGGACCAACGCCAATTAATACTTCGGGAAGGAGCGCGGCAAAGTGCGGATCAAGCGCAGTTGTTCGAGCAAAACTCTTCTCTGCAAGAGAGATTCGTTCGGCAAAGGTCGCCGCAATCTCTTTAAATGCACGGTATTGAAGGAGGCGAGCAAATAAAATGTCACGAGCTTCAAGAAGTGCAAGGTCACCCTCATCCTCAACTTCACCTTGAGGGAGTAACTTGGCGGCTTTTAAATCTAATAGCGTTGCAGCGACAACTAAAAATTCAGTTGCCTGATCTAACTGCCAACCTTCGCCGCTCTCTTCGAGTTTACGGATGTAACCAATAAATTCATCGGTAACAATCGATAGCGCAATCTCTGTTACATCCATCTTATGGCGCGAGATCAGCTGCAGTAGAAGGTCAAAAGGACCGTCGAAATTTTCTAGATGGACAGCAAAACCCGTAGATTCTGGGTTATTTAACGTCTCATCTAGCATTTCCATAGGCGGAAAACCTATCGCAATTAGGCGTAGAAACTTGCACTATCGAGCTCTGCCACTTAGGTTTCAACCTTGAAAGGCAGGTTTAACGCTTGAACGCTAAATCGACATTTGACGAGGTTGTTACAACCGCATCGTTAACAGATTCCGAAGCAAAGACGCTTCCAACTCCAACTCCAATCACCGCACACGGTGGCGCGAAGGTAATTTCAATCTTCAATCAGAAAGGTGGCGTTGGTAAGACAACCACAACCATCAATCTTGGCGCAGCGCTTGTCGAACTTGGTCGACGCGTATTACTTGTCGACTTTGATCCACAAGGCGGCATGACACTGGGTCTTGGCGTTCGCGGAAATGAACTTCCAAAAGAAGAGACAATTTATTACGCGATCATGGATGCATCGCATAATCCTGAAGATATTATTTTAAAAACTTCGGTACCTGGACTTGATTTTCTTCCCGCAAACCGCGAGTTAGCTACCGCAGAAACAGTACTTGGCGCTGAAATCGGAAGTCAATTCTTCTTAAAGCGCGTATTAACTCCTCTAAAAGATTTCTACGATGTAATCCTTATCGATTGCCAACCAACTATGGGCCAATTAGCAATTAACGCACTGGTCGCATCTGATGAAGTAATTGTTCCTCTTCAGTGCGAATGGTTCTCGCTACACGGATTTATCGAACTTAATAACAACTTAAATAAGGTTCGTGCAGCTCTTAATCCAGATCTAAAGTTGGCTGGAATTTTGGCAACGATGTATGACCGTCGCGCTGTACATAACCGCGAAGTATTAGCGCGAATTGTTGAACAATTCCCTGCTGATACCTTCGAAACTATCATTGCAAAGACCATCCGTTTCTCTGAGAGTTCAGTACAAGGTGAACCAATCACTAAGTACGCGCAGAACTCTGGCGCTGCAAATGCATACCGTCGTTTAGCTCGAGAACTTATCTCCCGAGGAGGAGCAAAATGAGCCGTCGCGCTTCCCTACCAGGTGCAGATGAACTTTTCCGCGCCAAGCCATTAGTTTCAGTTCCGGATGTTGTTGCAACTGAAGATGCAGCGATGCCAATCGAAGCAACTAAGCCTGCAAAGAAGAGCGGTGCAGTTCGACAGACACAACGTCGTCGCGCAACCACAGCTCGCACACCTTCAGGTCGCGAACGTCATGATGAAAAGATTACTGTCTATCTCTCTCCAGATGAGCTATTTGATTTGGATCAAGCACGAATCTTGCTTCGCGGAGATCTCGGTTTAGCTGCAGATCGTGGACGCATTGTCCGTGAATCACTCGCAGTAATCATCTCTGACTTAGAGGCAAAGGGCGAGAATTCAATTCTTGCTCGTCGACTTCGCGGTCTTTAAAGATCTCGAAAAGTTCTTTTCAAGCACGAGGGTGCGCCAGTCTGTATGACTCGCGCACCTTATCTATTGTTATCAAGGTGTAAATCTGCGTTGTAGTAACAGATGCATGTCCTAAAAGTTCTTGTACAACGCGAATATCAGCGCCCCCATCCAGTAAGTGTGTTGCATAAGAATGTCTAAATACATGCGGAGTTACTCGTGCTGTTAACCCTGATTTTCTAGCTGCGCTCTTTACCGTCTCCCATGCGCTAACTCTAGAAAGTCTGGTTCCGCGAGAATTTAAGAAAAGAGCGTTCTCGTTTAACTTCTTTAGCAGCGAAGGCCTACAGCGCACCAAGTAATCATCAATTGCGGCTTTTGCAAACGAACCTAGAGGAACGATGCGCTCCTTTCCGCCTTTTCCGCGAAGTTTCAATAGGAAGATAGTTTCTTCCCCAACTTGGCTTTCCGAAATGTCATTTAAATTGATACCCACAACTTCAGAGACGCGTGCGCCAGTGCTGTACAGAAGCTCCAAAAGTAAGTAATCGCGAAGCGAGATTGGATTACTGGGATCTTTGGCAGATTCAACCAAGGTGGTAACTTCTTCAACGCTTAGAGCCTTCGGCAACCTCTGACGTTTACCGGTCTCAGGTAGATCGCCAGTCGGGTCCGGTGTTGAAAACTCACGATTTAGATAAGAATGGAAAGAACGAATTGCGCTGTAATTACGTTCTAGAGATGAAGGTGCTAAATCCTTAAGTGAAAAAATATAATCTTTAATTGGAGCGCCAGGATTTTCAACAACCCAAGCTACATACCTACTTAAATCTCGACGATATGCAGCGATGGTATTCGCAGCTGCGCCTTTTTCTACGCGGAGATAATCAAGAAAATAATTTAGTGAATTGATATCCATGGGCTTTTGCTACAGCTTCATAAACAACTTTACCTTCGCAAACATTTAAACCCTTAGCTAAATCTGAATCATCTGAAAGCGCTTTCTGCCAGCCCTTATTTGCAATTGCGACCGCATAAGGAAGCGTTGCATTTGTAAGTGCGTAAGTTGAGGCAACTGGTACCGCACCAGGCATATTGGCTACACAGTAAAAGATAGCATTATGAACTTCATAGGTAGGTTCAGCATGAGTAGTTGGCTTGGAATCTTCAAAGCATCCACCTTGATCAATTGCGATATCAACTAGAACCGCGCCATGTTTCATACGTGAAACTAGCTCGTTACTAACTAACTTTGGTGCCTTTGCGCCATGAATAAGTACTGCTCCGATAACTAAATCAGCATCCAATACTTGTTCTTCGATCGCATGATCGTTAGACATTAAAGTTTTAATGGTTCCGTTAAAGAGCGAATCAATATGTTGCAGACGAGCAATATTGCGATCCAGAATAGTTACATCTGCGCCAAGACCGCGGGCCATAACAGCTGCATTTAGACCAGCAACTCCTCCGCCAATAACTACAACTTTGCCCGGACGAACTCCCGGCACTCCGCCTAGCAGAACACCACGTCCACCATTTGGCTTTTGAAGTGCAGTTGCTCCAACCTGAGTAGAAAGTCGTCCCGCAACTTCTGACATCGGAGCTAGTAACGGAAGTTGTCCATTTACTTCAACTGTTTCATAAGCGATTGCCACGTTCTCAGCGGCTATCAAAGCGTCGGTACATTCTTTAGATGCTGCAAGATGTAGATAGGTGTAGAGAATCTGACCCTTCTTCATTAATGGGTATTCAGCAGCTAGTGGTTCTTTAACCTTCATGATCATTTCAGCTGCAGCCCAAACGCTCTTTGCATCTGGAGCAATCTCTGCGCCTTGAGATACATAATCTTCATTGGTAATTGCTGAACCAAGCCCGGCACCATTTTCGATGATGACTTTATGGCCATTCTTAACTAATTCACGAACTCCTGCAGGAGTTAACGCAACGCGAGCTTCTAGAGTTTTGATCTCTTTAGGTACACCAATAATCATGCTGCTAGTTTAACTACTTAATAGCAGCTTTAATCAAACCGGCAAATAATGGATGTGGTCTGGTAGGTCTCGATTTAAACTCAGGATGAGCTTGAGTTCCGACATAGTAAGGATGAACTTCGCGAGGGAGTTCAACAAATTCCACTAAATCTCGTTCGGTGTTCATGCCACTAAAGACCATGCCAGCAGCTGCAATCTGATCGCGATACTTATTATTAACTTCATATCGATGGCGATGGCGTTCGGTAATTTCACTCTCGCCATAAACTTCCGCAACAATTGAACCAGCCTTTAGCGAAGCTTTATATGAACCAAGGCGCATAGTTCCGCCCAGATCGCCATCGCCAGAAACCACTGCTAATTGATCTTCCATAGTTGCAATAACAGGTGCAGCAGCATCTGGAGCAAATTCCGCTGAATTTGCATATTTAATTCCTGCAAGATTACGTGCACCTTCAATAACCATACATTGCAGACCTAGACATAAACCAAGAGTTGGAATCTTATTGGTCCGTGCAAAAGTTAATGCTCCGACTTTTCCTTCAATTCCACGAACTCCGAAACCACCTGGCACACAGATTGCATCAACATCGCTTAGCGCTGCTTTCGCACCCTCTGGTGTTGCGCAATCATCCGAAGGAACCCATTTGATTTCAACCTTTGCATTATTTGCAAATCCACCGGCACGAAGCGCTTCAGTTACCGAAAGATATGCATCTGGTAAATCGATGTACTTTCCAACAAGCGCTACTTTCACATGATGCTTTGGATTATGAACGACTTCGAGCAGTGAACCCCAATCGCCCCAATTAACATCTTTCGCCTTTAAGCCTAAACGGCGAACCACATATGCATCTAAGCCTTCATTAAAGAGCACTTTGGGGATGTCATAAATTGATGGCGCATCAACCGCGGCAACAACAGCCTCTTGATCGACGTCGCACATCGCAGAGATTTTTCTCTTAATAGATTCTGGGATCTGTCGATCCGAGCGGAGTACAACTCCATCCGGCGCAATACCAATACTACGAAGCGCTGCCACTGAGTGTTGGGTTGGCTTTGTTTTTAACTCCCCTGATGGACCGATATACGGCACTAGCGAGATATGTAGATAGAAAACATTATCGCGGCCAACTTGCTGGCGAATCTGTCGCGCAGCCTCTAGGAATGGTTGCGATTCAATATCACCAACAGTTCCACCAATTTCAGTAATAACTAAATCAACATTTGGACCATCAAAAGCGAGCATGCGCTCCTTAATTTCATTGGTGATATGCGGAATTACTTGAACAGTTTCGCCTAGGTATTCCCCGCGACGTTCACGAGCGATTACGCGTGAATAAACCTGGCCAGTTGTGACATTTGAATCGCCAGAAAGTGCTCGATCTAAGAAGCGTTCATAGTGGCCGATATCTAGATCTGTCTCTGCCCCATCATCAGTTACAAAAACTTCACCGTGTTGGAACGGATTCATAGTGCCAGGATCAACATTTAAGTACGGATCGAGCTTCTGCATTGTTACGCGAAGTCCCCGCGCCACCATCAAACGACCAAGACTGGAGGCTGTTAAACCTTTTCCAAGACTTGAGGCGACACCGCCGGTTACAAATAAATGTTTAGTCACATGAGTTTGGCCCATGGAAGACAAACTTATCACTAATTCTTAACGAGATAGCGCAATCAACTCTTCTGCGTGTTTTCGGGCTGATTCAGAATCTTCATGACCTGCCAACATGCGCGCGATCTCCTCGACTCTGCTCTCAGATGAGACTTTCCGCACTTGGCTAAGTGAGACCGAGCCACTCTCATCTTTTGAAACAACAAAATGGGTATCGCCCCAAGCCGCAACTTGCGGTAGATGAGTCACAACAATTACTTGTGCAACTTTTGAAAGTTCTTTCAATCGACGTCCAACTTCGATAGCAGCTTTACCGCCAACACCTGCATCAACTTCATCGAAGATATATGTGCCAATCTCTTCATTCATAGCAATTACTACTTCAATCGCAAGCGCAACGCGTGAGAGCTCACCTCCTGAAGCGCCTTTTGCAATTGAAACTAGCGGTGCATCTTTATGTGTTTGTAGATAGAAATTTAATTCATCTAGACCAGTAGAAGTTAGATCAGAAAATTCTTTACCAGCTGCTACTTGAACAACTAAATTTGTATTTGGCATTGAAAGGGCATGAATCTCATCCGATGCTGCAATTGATAACTTCTTTGCAGCAGCGGTGCGCGCCTTGGAGATAACTTTGGCCTCGGAAAGAGTTGCGTTCTGCAGTTTCTTAAGCTCAGCTTCTAGTTCGGCAATTCGGTTATCGCCGCCCTCTAGATCTGCAATCTCGTTATCTAAATTTGCACCAAGCTCTATTAGCTCATGAAGCGCTTGTGTGGAATCAGTTGACGTTGATTTGGAATGGCGCTTAATGAAGGTATTTAGCTCCGCTTTACGATTTTGTAAATATTCAAGCCTTGAAGGATCCGCAGCAAGATCAGATAGATAGCCCGCCAAATTTGCGGCAATATCCTGGACTTCATAGAAGGCCTCTGAAATCTGATCGGAGAGTTCAGTTAAAGATGGATCCAGCACCACCGCTTTTTCAAGCGCTTTCTTAGCGCTTCCTAACTGTGTGAGCACTCCAGATTCATCATCTTCAAGGATAGAACTAGCTGCACCTGCAGTACTCGTTAAGCCCTCTATCGAATTGAGTCGACTGATCTCATCATTAACTTCTTGCAGTTCGCCAGGTTGTGGCTTTACTTTCTTAAGCGCTGTGGCGAATTCACGGAGCGCTTCAAGCTGGCGTTCGCGCTCTTTACCAGCGCTCTTCATCGCCTTGATGCGCTTTTGTAACTCGTTCGCTTCTGCTAGCAATTTATGGAAGGTTGATAAATCTATATCGCCATAAAGATCTAGCAACTCCAAATGCTTTGCGCTCTTAGTTAGAGTCTGGCTAGCTGCTTGGCCATGAACCATCACCAACTCTTCGGCGATCTCCTGCAGAGCAGATGCGCTAACTGCAGATCCACTTGCAACTGCTTTTGATTTCCCATCTTTATTGACTGTTCTGGTGAGAATTAATTCGCCATCTTCAGAGATGATTCCCTTTTCATCAAAGCGAGTTGCAAACTCTTTTGGAATTTCAAAAGTAGCGTTTGCGACTGCTCGTTCTTGTCCATGACGAACAAGAGCTGAATCGGCTTTTCCGCCTAAGACTAGATTGAGGGCGGTAAGGACCATGGTTTTACCCGCGCCAGTTTCACCGGTAATAACAGTTAGCCCAGGGCCAAACTCAAGATTTGATTTCTCGATAACGCCAATGCCCGAAATGCTAATTTCATTGAGCTTTGGTCGTTTAAGCACCGCGCCAGCCTTCGATTGGCAACTTAAATTTTGCTACTAAACGATCACTAAAATTACTTTCGCGAACGTGTGCCAACTTAATTGGATCAGCTGCACGCTTAACTAATACCCGGTCCCCAACTTGCAAACTATCGGTACGTAACGCATCTGCCTTTACAACGCCATCTTCAGATAAGACATCTATTGCTATCGGAGAGCTTGGTGGAATTACAAGTGGACGTGTAAAAAGCGCATGCGCAGCGATAGGAGTAACTACAAGCGCATCTGTCTCTGGCCAGATTATCGGTCCACCCACGCTAAATGCATAGGCAGTTGAACCTGTTGGGGTTGCCACGATTAAGCCATCCGCCCACCAACTGCTAATTGGACGACCATCGATCTGTAATAGAAGTTCGATCATCGTGCCACGTTCGCATTCGATTGTTACTTCGTTAAGCGCCCAACCGTTACCGGTAATTACTCCACTACGTTCAATTTCATATTCCAGAATAAGTCGTGGCTCTACAACATAAGTTTTATCAACAATCGCTTTGGCGATCTCTTCAAAGGAACTCTTTTCAACCTCCGCCATAAATCCAACACGACCTAAGTTGATTCCTAGAAGTGGGACTCCTAAACGACGAGCAACTACTGCGCCACGCAAAATTGTGCCGTCGCCACCTAAAACAATAACAATCTCTGCTTCGCCATCTTCCACAAATTCAAAACCTGTTAGAAGCGATTTAATTTTGCTCTCAGCATCAATCGCTTCTTGACGATTACGATTTACTACAAATATGGCTCTTCGCATTACTGAGGTCCAATCGCAATAGCTGCATCTAAATCTGCCTCATTGATTTCACCAGCGCCGCGGCGAAGCCATAAGAAATATTCAACATTACCCGCCGGCCCTGGAAGTGATGATGCCACGATTCCTAAAGTACCTAAACCGACATCAAAAGCGCTGGTTGCTACATCTAAAACTGCGGCTTTTCGTAGCGCGGGATCTCGAACTACTCCACCTGCACCAAGATGTTCGCGACCAACTTCAAATTGTGGTTTAACCATAAGCAAATAATCAGCCTCAGGCTTTGAAACTGCTGCAAGAGCCGGCAACACAAGTGTTAAGGAAATAAAAGATAGATCGGCTACGATTAAATCAACTGGTTCGCCGACTTGCTCGCCAGTTAAGTGGCGAATATTTGTACGATCTAAAATCTTTACTCGTGGATCTTGGCGAAGTTCCCAGGCAAGTTGCCCATAGCCAACATCAACTGCAACTACCTCTGCTGCCCCACGACGTAATAAGACATCGGTAAAACCACCAGTTGAGGCACCAGCATCCAATGCACGTTTACCTTCCACTTGAATCTGCGGAAATGCATCTAACGCGCCAGCTAACTTATGGCCACCACGAGAGACAAAATCATCACGTTCACCTTGGATGACTATGGATGTCTCCGCATCAACTTGTGATGCAGATTTAGTGGCGGGGATTCCATTTACTAAAACCGAACGAGATTCAATTAGATCTGCCGCATTTTCGCGCGAACGCGCAAGTCCACGACGGACCAACTCTGAATCTAAACGGTTCTTCATAGAAAATTAAATCGAGTCGATACTCTTAAGTGCTTCAACCAATTTCGCATGCAAAGCTTCGTAATGCGCTACATGCTCAGGAAGTTCAGATCCCTCAATCTCTGCTAATTCCGCGCGAATCTGATCTAAATTTACTTCGCTCATTTCTTACCCTTCTTTGCCGCGCTCTTATTCGGGGCTGCTTTCTTTGCTACCGACTTCTTAACGGTCCGTTTTGGTTTACCTTCCAATGCAGCGATTCGCGCCTCTAGTTTTTGAAATTCAGATCGTTTAATAAACCCACGTGCTGCAACAGCCTTCTCGACCTCATCTTCAACGCGGAGACGAATCGCCTCGCCACTTTCATGGAGCCAGTTATTTACCTGACCAGCAAGTTCAACTGGATCGGCATCTTTAAGGCGCTTTAAGTTATCGCGCAGATCTTTTATAGCCACGCGATAACTTTACCTTGAAGCGCCCGCTTTAGAGCCGCTTGATTTCAGAAGTAACTACCTGCCATCGGCTTGCAAGTCCGGTGGCGCTCTTCCAGAAACGTCGCCTGATAGAGCCGCTTATTTCAACCCATTCACCATCTTTTAGCGAGAGCGCGGTTCGTCTGGTTTTGGCGCTCCAGCTCTCTAAATCTATGGTGTCAACGCCACCTTCGGTGCGAGTGATTGCGATGCGAAATTGCGCAACTAAATCTCCACTTGGCAATTCTCGTTCGGTGGCAATGGTCGTAACCCATCCACGTAGCGCGACATCATTTAATGAATAATCGACCTCTTCGTCAACAGCATCTGAAACTTTTGTAGACATTTTTTCCTCCATCTTTTAGTACCTAATTGCTTCAATGGAGTAATTTTGAATTGCGGTTACGACAGAATACTTGAGTTATTCACAACGTTCTGAAGCGTCAGTCGTTTCATCCACATCTAGATCTGCACACTTCTTAAACCACTTACGCGCCTCATCCCTACGACCAGCTGCATCGAGCGCATCTGCATAGGCATATCGAAGTCGGATTGCCCAACTGTCATTCTCTGTATTTAAATCATTAGTCTGCAAAGTAACGATAGCAGCATCGATCTCACCTAAATCTCGACGCGCACCCGCGGCAACAATTCGAAGTTCTATCGCCTGCTCCTTCGCTAATTTCTTTGCTTCAGGAGCGCCTGCCAATTCCAGCGCTTTACGAGGCTTACCTAGACCGCGTTCGCAATCTGCAAGTACTGGCCATATGGAGACATCTCCATTAATTCGAAAAGCTGCCTTTAAATCCTTAATTGCAATTTCATATTTACCAACGCGATAAGCGGCATAACCAGCGGTTTCTCGAACTACTGCCACTCGGCCTGCGTGACGTACTGCAGCCTGGGCATGTTCATGCGCAATCTCTGGATCAGAATCAGCAAATGCATGTACACATGCAAGATGTTGCGAAACAATTTTCGCATTCTCTGCGCTAAGTGTTAATAAATCTCCACGAGTTGTTTTATCTAACTCTTCACCAGTAATTCCTTCAGGAATTATTGGATCTTTTGAAAAATCACGATTAGTAGGACGACGATCGTCTTTACGTCGATTCTCTAATGAACGATCGCCAAAACGTTCATTTTTAGGCTTAAAAGCAGCGTTATTACGTGGACCGCGCGGTTTAAATTCACCATCGCGTTGCGGTCTATCACTTCTTGGTCGATCGCTTCTTGGTCGATCGCTTCTTGGTCGATCAGAACGTTCACCAGGTTTTGATGGACGTGAAGGTCGTGATGGACGATCAGAATTAGATCGCGAAGAATTTGGTCTAGATGATGGACGTGAAGAGTCTGATCGTCTTGGACGATCTCCGAAATTTTTTCTTTCCATAATTTTCTTCCTCAACTCTTCACGCTATTTAATTTGTAAGTTTAAAACTTTAAAAAATAAAAAAGGGGATATCAGTGAAGATATCCCCTTTTTATAAAAGAAGTCCGGCGGCGTTCTACTCTCCCACAAGGTCCCCCTTGCAGTACCATCGACTCTGAGAGGCTTAACTTCCGGGTTCGGAATGGGACCGGGTGTTTCCCTCTCGAT
>JACCDW011133548.1_pt1 | contig 13403 bp, 16 predicted proteins | sample 7449781 | NCBI WGS metagenome assembly JACCDW01 (sample SAMN15323449, study PRJNA562643) | freshwater metagenome | isolation source: river surface water | place: USA:Blue River Watershed | collected 2017-08-18 | reverse complement strand
TTTAAAGGAACTGCGGTGTCACTGTTCCTATGAGAGTATAGAAAATCTTTTCAACTATTATGACAATCCAAACGTTTCTTGCCAGTGGGCAGACGTTTAAGCATCCTCTCGGGTAGTGGATTGAAATCATCCTCGCAATGAGATAAGGTCATTGGGTCACACGTCAGAACCTTGACCAACAGAAAGCTACCGGCGCTGTCACGCCTTTTGTTGCGATTAATGGGGGTGTCAATGTGAGTGTGTCCTCACATTATACTAGGAAACCAAATTGGTCTCAACCTTTTTGATTGACCAATTTGGACTAGTTAACCTTTACAGATGTTACGAGCACCGTTGAGAGTGATACCTAATTTTGTCCACTCGTCTACGTTTCCTGCTACAAAGTAAGGCCAGTAGTAGAGCACTATCCACTGGCGCACAAGTTCGTCATACCACCAAAAGTAAACATCATCACTTACTTGTGGCACGGAATACCCCATCCCAGTCAGCCGGTAGTTCAGCGTTACGCATTTCTTCAATACGCTCTAGCCATAGACTATAGTAGTCATCCATGCCGCCGTTGAAACTGCCTTTTAGTTCGTTGACTAGATCTATAGCCTTGTTCCACTCTTGTTTGCGGTAGTGTGCTAGCATTAGGTTATGGTATTCTCTATCTTGTTTCCAAGTTTCCATATCAACTATGCCTGTAGGATTATAGAATACTGTGTAGATAGTTACACCTTCTTTTTTGCCTTTAACTGCGATACAGTCTAGTTCAAGTGTAAAGTATTCGCCTTCTACACGTTCAGCAGTTACAGGTCCAAGGACTATAAGAACTCCGTAATTTTTACTTTGTCCTTCGAGCCTAGAAGCAAGGTTAACAGAATCTCCAAGGCAGGTATAATCAAACCTTTGTTCACTGCCCATGTTACCAACGACAACAACCCCAGTGTTAATGCCAATACCCATCCCAAAAGGAGGAACACCTTCTTCACTAATGCTCTTATTGAATCCATCTAAACTACCTAACATTTCTAATGCTGCCTTGACAGCATCTTTACAGTGCTTTGTTTCATCTAATGGTGCGTTCCAGAAAGCCATCTGTGCGTCACCGATGTACTTATCAAGTGTGCCGCCGGTTTCTAGAATAGTACGAGTCATAGCAGTCATGTAGCGATTCATAATGCTGGTTAAGCCTTGTACGTCTCTACCATAGTGTTCTGAAATACTAGTGAAGCCACGAACGTCAGTAAACATAATACTAAGTTCTTTTTCTTCACCACCTAGCTTTAGTAGACTAGGATCTTTGATCAGTTTGGCAACAAGGTCTGGGCTGAGGTAGCTTTGGAATTGTTTTCTAATTTGTTGCTTTTGTAAGAACTCTGATACGAATTTGACCATGTAGGCATGCAAAGCGACCAATCCCAAGCCAACTGCTGGGGCAGTTGCGTCATATAGTACCAAGAAGTTATTGTAAGCGTAAATGCTGCCACCAACAATACTGCCAATGACAATAACAGTTGCCACAATGCCCGCATAAGTCCACCTCATCAAAAATATTAATAAAATACCAATTGCTAGTATAGCTACGATTTCATAGTCATCAGCATGACCTGGACGTTGTATGGTACTGCCGTTGAGCATAGTTCCCATAACACTGGCTTGTAGGTACTGCGGCCATACTTCGCCAGTGGCAGTAGATACAGGGTTAACCAATCCAGCGGCACTAAGCCCAACTACTACAATACCTTTATCAAATGATTTTGGTAAATTAGCTAGACTGTGTTCTGATGGTTTAACACTCCAATCAATCCATATTCTTCCTAGTTCGTCTGTAGTGAATTTCCCTAAACTTGGAATTCGTAAAGCGTCTACGCCAGCATCTCCTATCTTAACTTGTATTTTATCATTAGTAGCAACTCTCAATGCTTCTAAACTTAAGGCAGGGTGTAAATTCTCACCGGCAGCAATAACCAATGGCATACGACGAACAACTCCGTCTATCTCTGGAAATGTGTTTACAATGCCCACACCGGCAGCAATTTCAGTTATTTTATCAACACTGTTAATCAATCCTGGATATTCTACAACTTTACCAGAAGGGTCTTGTCCGACTAGTTGAACAGGACTTCCGTGATCTGTATTCTTACTTTTTGTGCTTCCTATTGCTGGCAGTACAACAGGATACTGTTTAATAGTTTCTGCTAGTATAGAATCTTTACCAAAACGATCTTTCTCTGGCATTAACACATTAAACACAACTAATCCAGCGTCGCGCTTATATAGATCTTTAATTATCTCTGCGTAGATGTCTCGGGGGAATGGAAACTGTCCATACTTGTCTAATGCCGCTTCATCGATGTTCACTGTGTGAATTTGAGTTTGTTTAGGTTCTTGTTTAACAATGAGTTCATCAAAGTAGCGAAGTCTAACACTTTCTACAAAACTAGGATCAATTATTCTTACAGCTAAAATGAGCGCCAGTGTGACGAGTGCGGTCCACGGGCTTAGTAATATCTTTTTCATACATCAAACTCCAACGGCTTGTCTTTGAAATAATTAGGATGGGCTTTGTTGAAATGACGCATGATAATGCCAGCTACTATATGTGCTTCGTTTTCTTGAGGACTTCCTGTGCGTCCTGCGTCATCTGGCATGTTATTTGTAATATACTGTTTGTAGTGTACTAGCTCATGAGCTAGAGTTCTAAGTATATCTAAAGGGTGCCTATTGGCAACACCTAAATGTATTTCTTCAGTGTCGTTGACAAATCTACCAAAAGTAGGTTGTTCTGAATCTTGTACAATTTTTTCTAACTTGATTTTAGGGAGTTTATCAATACCTAATTCTTTCATAGCCACTGGAAGGAAAGCTTCCAAAGCTGTCATTAGGTTAGGTTGCCCTTCTTTAAATTCATTGAATCGCATCAAGTATTTAGCTACTTTTAGGGCTATGTATTACTGGCCTTGAGTAACTGTTATTGCCGCACATGATGCTTGGGCACAGCTATGTGTTATAGAGTAGAACTGCTGTGTTGAGCCTTGCTGTGTTAGTGTCATCGAAGTAGTTCCCCCACTGAGTTCAATCTTAGCCATATGTCCACTGGTGCCGCTTTGTGTAAGATTTACAGTTTTGTTACCACCGGTTAGATTAACTTCAGCGTAGTGATTACCTGTGCCAGTTTGGCTAACTGTTAGATTGTTTGAAGCATTGTTTACAGTAGCCATAATGCCTTTAGTTCCACCAGAACCGTTTTGAGTTAGATTTACAGTGTTGCTGTTACCAGTTATTAAAGCTTCTATGTAGTTGGCTGTGGTTGCTCCGCTGGTAGTTTGATTTACAGTAGTAGAGTTGTTAGATCCTGTAAGATCTATTTCCACATAGTTCTTATTTCCAGATTGTTGTACAGTGGCAACGTTGTAGTTTCCTACTTGCTCAATAACGACTTTGTTGCCAGTTTGTTGGCTCCAGACAGTTGCTCTATTATTGAATCCTGTGTTGGCAGCAAATGCTGTTTGAGAACAAGTAGAGCCGTTAGGGCAAGCTGGTGCTGAACTGCCTCCGCCTGTGGTAGGAGCACTGGATCCTGGGTTAGGAGGAATAGGCGCAAATGCTGTACCATTTAATGTAGTTGTTCCCTGTAGGTCATCAACAAACAGTATAGGACTTAACGCAGTGTCACCTAAGTTAAAGCTAGCAAAGCCTAGTGTGTAGTCTCCGCTGACAGTAACTTCGATTGTAGCTAACTGCCAACCTGTAGCGCCATAACTGTCTGTGGCATAATTACCTGTTCCTGGATTTGTAAATCCTAATAAGGCGTAGTTTTTGTTTTCGTTGTTTAGTTTAGGCAAGCTAGGACCAGTTAAGGTCATCATAGAGCCGTCATTGAATGGCACATAGTCTGTTGACAAGTATTGCCAAGCAACAACGTAGACTTTACCTGCTTCTAGCGTAACTGTTCGTTTAGCCCATGAAGCATTTGTTGGATTACTGTTACCGCCTTGATTCTGTAGGAAAGTTTTAAGCTCTTGTACCTGTGTAGTTGTTAATCCCAAAGCAGCACTGGCTTGATCAAATGTAGGAGATCCGCCGCCAGCTTGTATAACCATCATCCATGTACCGTACGGTGTAATAGTCCATGTCTTGCCACCACCGGGTTGATAGTTAACCATGCCCTTGCTGGTGTTAACACCATCTCCGTTATCGCTCCATCCACTAGTCTTTTCTGTTCCTGTACCGTTTGAAATAGTCCAGTTGGCCGTAGTACCAGATTCAAAACCTAGGTTTGTGCCTTGAGGGCTACATGGATTACAAGTAGTAGTTGGTGTAGATGTCTGTGAACTAGGAGTTGTTGTAGCTGTTTGTCCTGATGACAATGGCACTGTAGAATAGGTAGCATTTGCGTAGGTGTTAGCTTGTGCTATAGTAGGATTTAGAGTTCCGGTCCAACTTACTCCGCTAGTACCACTCATACCCGATGATCCGCTAAACAGTTGTCCTGTGTTATTGTCATTGCCTACAAAGAAGAAATAGTCTGGACCCATGTTAACAATCTTACCAGTGCCCATGGTAGCTTTAAGATTTCCAGCACTGTCGTACTGCTTGGCTAGGTAAGGGTAGCTGGCATCATTACTAAGTTCAAACTTAATGTAGTCTCCAGAGGCCCAACTTATCTGCCCGTTGGTCCAAGGTATCTTATAAGCAGTACCTGGTTGTTTGCTGTAGATTTGACAAGTAGTAGTATTAAGACAAGCACTAACGTTCCACTGGCTATCAGCGATTTGATATTGTCCAAACTTAATGTCTGTTAGGTCAGCATGAGCGCACTTGCTGACCAATAGCATAAACACGGCTACAAAGAGCCATGCCCAATACTTTAATTTTGCGCCTTTGTATGTTATCGGTTCCATTGTCTCACCGTTACTACGTTACCGTTGGCACCACTACCAACTTGACGCTGACTGATGTCAACGTTGTTTACTGAAATGTTATACTGTGTATTGTCAGTGGTTTCTAATGTTCTTATGTGTATAACATTACCTCTTAGAGGATCGTCGTGTTGATACCAGTTATAGCCTTTTTCATTGCCACAACTAGTAAAAGGCCAGCAAGGATTAGCTGCCGCTTGCGCCGCTGTAGCAGTTTTAGTTTCACCAACTTCGCCTGCTAGTGCTTTACGTATAGTTTCGTCATCATTGGCAGATCGTCTACGATCATCTTCTTTGGCGCCATCTCTAGCAGTACGTTGTTCGTCACTGCTAGCACGGCTTTTATCTTTTTCAGCTTCTTTCTTTTCATGCTTGTCAGCAACCGCTACAGCTAATGCCTGTGGTTTGTTCAAACTACCTTCACCTCTTGCGTTAATAATCTGCGGATCAACTCTAACTGGTGTAATAGGTGCTTCTTGAGCACTAGCTACATGTGTAGCATAAAATGGACTTTCCATGCTAACTTTGCCAGCGTTAGTAACAACATCAATAGCACCGCAAGTACAATTACCAGGTAACTCTACTCTAGTAGCTTCTCTATCGTCTTTACATGTAGGTAACAGTACCACAGTGCTTTCACCTAGTTCTGATACAGTCATAGCAAAATCTGTACCACGCACAGCAATTGCAGCAGTAGGTGTGGATATGTTTACACGCTTTGAATCTTGTTTAGCAATGGCACCACTGGCCATTCTAACAGTGCCCAACGCTACACGCATACCGGCTTTGCTATTTCCCTTGGGGTCGTAGACAAAGTCGTCAATGATGAGTTTACTGTTTTGTGTTATTTTGGCTGTGCTGCCATCAGCGAATGTGATGGTTAAGTTTGTGTTAGATCCAACTGACACAGTGTCGTCGGATTCTATCTTTGTGTCTTTGGTAGCTTTGAGAGTGCTACCGCCTCTTTTTATTTCAACGGCTGTGCCCTGGAGCTCGCTAATACTACCAATATTAGCATGAGCCCCAGACGCAAATAGCAAAGCAATCAGCCATAGATGTTTCATTAATTACCTGTAGTTACTGTTACTGAGTTACTGTTTCCAGTAGTTGTAATAGCCACTGTGGTATTTACTGTGCCACTTTGTGTTACTGAGTGAGTATTGCTTGTACCTGTAACAGCGGCTAGTAAACTGTGTCCTAAGCCAGCACTAGCACCAGTCATAGAACTAGTGAATGTGTTACTGTCGCCAAGAATAGTGATGTTACTTGTGCTGTTGTTAGTTAAGATACTTTGTGTAACAGTGTTACTGTCACCAGTAATACTCAATGTATTAGTAATAGAACTACCTTTAATAGTGCTGGTCACTGTGTTCATATCACCCGCAATAGTCATAGTGCTTGTAACATTAGTACATGCTGTTGTACCATCGCCGCAGGTAAATGTAATTTGATTAGTGTCACCTGTTACAGTTTTTGTAACAGTATTGCCACTACCAATTACAGTGTAGTCTAAAATGTTTCCTGCGCCAGTTTGGCTAGCTGTTAGTGTGTTAGTGCTACCTGTGATCTTGCTTTGATTGTTTAGACCACTATTACCTACTCTGTTTGTACTACCAACTTGTGTAATAGTAATAGTATTACTGTTACCTGCTTGTTCAATATACACTTTATTGTCAGCATAAGCTGTGGCAGCAAACAAAGAGGCTACGATCAGTGCTACTGCTGTTTTTATTGTTCTCATAATCGCTCCAATTGTTATTCTTTAAATTTCCAATGCCCTTTTGCCGCTCCCTGTTGGATAAGTTCAACTACGCCGGCATGGATGGCTAATTGAACTGCTTTGTTCATAGATTCATTTGTTGCTGATCCAGTTTCAAGTTCTACGCTCTTAGTTCCAGCTTCATAGAATTTTAGAACTCCAGCTTTGTCTTGGAAACTGATCACAGTTTTAGATATGTTAACAGCCACAAGAACTTCGCCAGTTGCTACGCTTACAGCACGTAAGCTAATAGTAACTTCATCTTGACGATATTCTGTACTTGCTCCAATACCTAAAAGTCGAGCACCACTACCTCCGCTCATAGTGTTGCTGTCATAACCTATGATGCCGCCTTCAAGTATCATTCCGGCAAACAACATAGGAGGTAAAGGTTGTGCTTCTTTACCCTGGTACAATTCGCGCATCTGACGAATCAGTTGACGCTCTTTAATAAGATTATCTAAACCACCGCGTTCAAGAACTTTGAACCACTTGCCGTTACCTACTTCTTGTAAGCTCTTAACAAGGTAAGCATCAGCACCTTGTGTCACAGCCGAACTTAGACTAGCAATGTTTTGACTTGCCTTACGCTGTCCAGTCATGTCGCGGAAGTTATAAACTGCCACAGCTACTTGACCTTCAGCTGGTGCCTTTAGTTTTTCTTCGCCTTTTAGTGCGGGTTTAGTTACAACAGGATCGTCGAACTCACGAACCGCATTACCGATAGTTCCGCAGCCAGCAAGTAATAAAGCCGCGGTAAGTGCTGTTAATGTTTTTACGGTGCTAGCCATCCGAAGTCTCCTATTGGTACGGTCATTGTTGTTACATTGCCGTTTTCATCTGTAATTGTTATTTCTAACAAGCTTCCTGTTTTTGTATAACGAATAGTGCCGCCATTAAACGCAAATGTACCAGTTGCCTGAGTACCAGTGCCTTCAAAAAGCTTTTCGGTGATTTGTCTAGCTAGTTCATTATACACACGACTTTCTAAGTTTGAAATAAACTTAGCCATAGTGGTATTCTTAGCATCTTGCTCTGCTTTAAGAGCATCTGCTTTCTTTTCGGCAGCAATTGCCAACTTGCGACTTAGTTCTTGATTATAGATAGTCAGCGCATGGCTACTAAAGCCAATGCCTGAAAAAGAAGGACTATTGAATTGGTGTACTATTTCAGCAGAATGTGTCGCCCCAGCTACTGAAAAGGCCATTACCGCAATGGCGTTTTTTATTTTAGTCATCGGTTTCGCTCCCGGTTACATAATATTTATGGACCAGAGACCGTATTTAATATTAGTATATTAAATTAAAATGACAGCGGCGATTATGATATAGCAAAGTTGATGTGCTAATTGGTCTAAGCCAAATTGATTCCAGAACAAAGGTTTAGTATTGTCTTTACAACCATACTTAACTTTAACGAAATCAATTATGTAATGTATTACTCCTTCGACTACTCCCACTGTTAAAATAGTTAAGGCAGCTATGGGATTAAAGAAGTTGAAGATCATGAGAACAACAAGAGTTCCACAGATATGATCTATGCTATGGCTTATTCCAACAGGATCCAACCACACGCCTTTCTTTACAGTTTGCATGTAGGTTTGAATCTTAAAATCAGCATACCAATGCTTGATTTGTAATAGAGTTAAAAGTAGGAGTATTTCCATGTGTTTTTTATTTATATTTAAAAAACACAAAGGAAAATGATTTTAACCGATTTTGAAGCTTATTTTGCCAATTGGTCTACGGCTAGCCATGTAGTTATTTCCGGCTACAACCTTAATTCCGCCCGAGAAAACTGGGGGATAAATCACTGTGAAATTAGAGTAAAACGCACCATTTCCGCTCTTTTGCATCTTAGCTTTAACTTGAATCATAGTACTGCGCTCTAACACAGCTTTAAAGAACTGATCAATGTTCTTAAATTGATTTAAACGATCTGCTACTAATTCAGCAATACCAGCAAGAGCATGGAATCCGATATCATAAGCAGGGTCTTCTAACTTTGCGCCTTTGCGCTTAAAAGCGGCAGCGATTCCAGGACTCTGTGTCCAACCTGCGTTGTCAGTCTTTTCACCTTTGCCCCAATGATCACGTATTGCTTGATTCTCTTCAGCAGTGATCATACCAAACTGTTCTGCTAACATTAACGGACCATTAACGGCAGAGTTGTCGGCAATAGTTTTAACCACTTGAAGGATTTCTTGATAAGACTTGCTTTCAGTAATTTCTCTAAAGCGATCGGGGTTCTGTTCAATCTCTTTCATTAAGCCAGTGACAGCGGCAGCGGCACCGCCCTTTTTGTCTTTACTACTGACTTTTAAAGTAGTGTTCTTGTTTAACTGTAGATAGCTATCGTATAGTAGATTGGATCCAGCACCTGGGAACAACACATTCTGTACACTTTGCCATGTAAGACCCAACGGTGCTAGCAGTGCGTCTTCTGCTTCCTTGTAGCTTCCGCCTACAAAGTTTCCAGTAACTAGAGCAATAGGAGCCGCACTCTCTCCTAAATCAATTTCATATGTAGACATGTACTTTTCAGCACCGGGTACTGGTTGATTAGATCCTTGTGCTACATTAGTCAACAGTTGACTAATTTGTTCAGGAACACCTTGTGGTAAGTCTGCTCTCTGAGTCATCAATGCTGGTAAGTTGGCAGCATCTAAGTATACATCTGTTTCAAACAGTGCGTTAGGTTTTAGATTAAATTGTGCTCTCTCGGCAATCTTATTGTCAGCTTGTACAAAGCCAGTTTCAGAAGTAAACTCACTGTTGGTCCAAACAATAGGAAATGCTCCTGGTTTTTTAGCATTGGCAAATTTAACAAAGCAATATGCTTTGCCATTCGCATCACTAAACATAGTAATAAGAGCGGCTCTGCTCTTAGGCATTAATTTGCTAAAGTACAGAGTAGTAGGATTGCCATTTGCGGCTAAGGCATCTTTAAGCCCTTGCTCTAAATCTTGTAAGGTTTCAAACCCTGGCGCATCACTTGGAATTACCACAGTACCTGTTAAGTTTAGAGAAAGGTCGCCTTTGGCAAAAGTTACAGTTTTACCCTGTTCGACTTCTTGGCCTCTACGAATAAGGCCGCCTTGTGATTCTACAATTTTAAACTCGAAAAAACGCATAGTATAATATTTAGCGTATCTCAGGGAATAGGCAGTCCTGAATAAACACACGTACATCGTCCTCGCTTAGACCTAAACTGGTCATAACTTTAGGAGTATGTGGGTTTTGCTTCTGGTTATCACAGTAGTAGTTTTGATAGCTAGTAGTATCTGTAGCTGTATTATTAGTTTCTGCTACAGTTTTTAAGTAGTGCGCTAGGGTAGTTTTGCTCAGTTCAATAATCTGCTCTAGTTCAGATTCTTCTTGAACGTTGCCCGCGGCTACCATGTGTTGGCTAAAAATACGCTTGGCCCAGTCTGGCAGTTCTCTAGACTTTTTCCAATTGTATCGACCTACTTCTTCTCCGAACCAATCAATCATAGGATGGAAGTTATCGCCCGCGCCACTAAAGTCGTGGAAGAAGCCAGTGATCTTATTACGGCCAGCAACTACATCTAAACCAAATATAGGAGCAGGGTTATGTATATGTGGGAAGATACAGCAATGCATCATCCAAAGACCTTTGGTTTCTCTAGCATCAACAATATCAATGTGAGCACGACGATAGGTGTCGCTTTCCCATACTAGGTTAACCCAGCCTGGTTGGTTGAACCGTTCCATGCCCGGTTCATATTTTAGCCAACCTTTTTCGTTAAAGGCCATTTCGAAGTTGTTAGCTACTTCAATAAGTGTGTCCCAGACTTTACTCTCCATGGTATAGATCCTTCATCATCTTAATAGCAAACTCAAAAGCTACTCGAGCTTCAGGGCCTAAATCATCTGTAAGTTCTGCTCTAATAGACATCTTCATAGCATCGGCATTTTCAAACTCGTAAAATTTACCGCTTGAAATGTGTGCTACTTGTTTCTTAATGATTTGACCACCGAATAAGTCGCCCATATGGCGGCAATATAAATGCGCTTTAATTTGTGATTTACATTCTGGATCATTGCCTAGTTTATGTAGATAAGCTTGGTATTCTAGTGTAGCTGGAGTTAGGTAATGATAGCTACCATCGTCCAGTTCTAGAAAGTCTGCGTAGATGGCACGTAGTCTAGGAAGGTCGGGCATCTTATCAAAGAAGCCCTGACGCTTGTTGTACCATTCAATTGGATCGTAAATTGCTAGTAAGTTGTAAAGATAGTTTCTATAATCTTGCTTTTCAATCTTACCGCTTAGTAGCAATTTAGCGAACGTTGTTTTTTCTGCTTCGTGATGTAAATCTGCTGTGATTTCTCTTAGGCTCATTCTTCTTCCATTTTAATCTGGAGTGGAAAGCCATTTGCCCTTGCTAGCTGAGTTGCCTCAACTGCTTTTACTTCGGCAATTTCGAAACTATAAACACCGGCAATGCCACTACCAGTATTATGTATCTCAAGAGTAATTTCTTTAGCAGTTTCTTGAGTGTGCTTGAAGATTTCTGTAAGCACCCCTAGTACGAAATCCATTGGAGTTGTGTCGTCATTTAGAAAGATAACTTTCCAACGCTTAGGTTCTTGGACCTTTTGCTTGATTTTTTCGTCAATTTGAACTTCGGTAGTCATTTGTTAGTTACTCCAAAAATGGGGGAGTTCCCTCCCCCTTTGTATTTACTTGATTGCGATCAGACGAGGCTTGAGTGCTTCAGGAATGATACGAGTAATTTTAACACTTAAAATACCGTTAGTCAATTCTGCTTCACCCACTTCCATGTGATCTACAAGAGTAAACACACGCTCGAAGTCACGAGCAGCTAGACCGCGATGTACATACTTAGATGTGTCATCTTCCTTGGTACGCTTGCCCTTGATGATCAATTGATTTTGATCCACTTCGATAGTGATATCCTCTTTGTCAAAGCCTGCTACAGCAACTTCGATCTCAAAGTGATCGTCATCGTGCTTTAGAACATTGTATGGAGGATAGTTGGTTGTGGAGTTTACATGTCGGTTTTCGAAATCGTTGAAGATACGATCAAAACCGATAAGTGCTCTGTTTAGTTGAGCTAGACTGTTTGTGTCGAAACGTGCGAGTTGATTCATTTTAGTTCTCCTTAATAAGCAAGAATCAATGTGGGCACCATGCCCGAAATGTAGAACCCAATTGGCGTCCTACAAATTTATTTATCTCAGATTTTATCAAGGTTAGGAATAGTGGACCACTTTTTAAGCTTTTCGATTTTAGCTCGTTTAGCTTTGTGTAAGTTACCCCAATTAACAACCCCATTGATCATTAAGATATCAATCATAGCTAACACATCTCCTAGTTCTTCTTCTAGGTGTGCTCGGTTAGTGTATTCAGTTCCGGGCTTGGTATTATCAATACCAAATCTACGAATTTTACTAATTGCTTGAATTACCTCAGCGCATTCTTCCTGGGTAATGTCCATTACTTCATTGTTTTCCGATTCCATATTAACGATCCTTAGCTAGAGGTCTGAAATATTCTCCGTCTGTTGAACTAGCAGTACGAAGCTTCTTAAAAATGTTTTGAACTCCAACTGCTTGATTCCACGCATCTTCTAAGGCATGATGCTTCAACACAGGCGGACGCTTGGGATCAATACCCAAGTCAAATAAGGTGCGTGTATCTCGGACTTGCCAAAAACTCCAAGGTACAGCTTTTTGAATTTTACGATAGATATGTTCGCAAATTACAATGTCGAAACTAGCACCGTGACTCCAAACACGTTTGGCTCCCCAGCAAAACTTGTATAGCTGACCCATAGCATCAACAATATCAATTCTACCATCGGGGCTAAATGCTTCGTCTTGTGCTTCTTGACTTTGTTGACTCCACCAAGCAATAGTATCTTCATGTGTTACTAATCCAATACGATCGCAACTGTCCAAGTCAACTTTAACATAAAACTTTTCACAGTCTGGTTCGTTAATATCGTCACCAAACGGATCAAATTTTACTGCGCCTATCGTAAGAATGGCGGCATCGGGTGATGTCGCCAGTGTTTCTAAATCAATCATTATATCTGTTTTCATGCTACTATTATAGCACGATCAAACAGCAATGTCAATAGAATTTCTTAGGTAGTTCTTGATCTTTGAGCTTCTTGAGCCAACGTGCTTTGGCAGCACTGGCCTTGCGCTTACGAGTGGTAGTAGGCTTTTCGTAGAACTCTTTCTTTTGTAGATCTTTGAGCTTGCCACTTTCTTCTACTCGATTTTTGAACTTTTTAAGAGCTCGATTAACATCCTCACCTTCTCTTAGGTAAACGGTGCTTCCATTTAATCTTACAACATTACTCTCTCTCATCGTCATCCTCTTCTTCGTTGTCATTGGCCTCTTTGAGAGCCTCAATAATCCAATCTAAATTATAGATTCTATTTCTACTAATTATACCCCACGGTGTAATTTCATCGTTGGTCATATAGTAAGCATTTGGCTGTGATAATAGCAAACTAACAAAGTTCTTAGTTACTGGATCACAGTTATCAATGTCTATGATAATCCAATCAGCATTATTGGCTGCGTTAAGCATCCAGGAAATGTCTACCTCGTCTGTATCATATACATATACATTTATGTCTTCGTCAACAGCACTAAGCAAAGTTTGAAATTGCATTTTAAGCTTAGTACTAGGCTTGACTAGCAAATATCCGGGATTCATGTTAAACAATGTATCCGGC
>JACCDW010777776.1_pt1 | contig 13406 bp, 12 predicted proteins | sample 7449781 | NCBI WGS metagenome assembly JACCDW01 (sample SAMN15323449, study PRJNA562643) | freshwater metagenome | isolation source: river surface water | place: USA:Blue River Watershed | collected 2017-08-18 | reverse complement strand
ATTGAAGCGGAATCGGTACCCGCAGGGGCCATGCCAATGGCATTCGGAACAATGCAAAGGACGGTGGTGGATCCGTGGGCCACCGCATCTTCCAACCCTTTGGAGGAAAAGGCACCGCGGCGAACGGTCAGCGGGGAAAAGGAGTGGGGCAGGGCCAAGACATTGGTGACGGCTGGCGCATCCAGAGCGGCAGACACCAAAGGCGTCAGGCTTTTTCCGTTGGTGGTGCCGCTGACAACCACCAATTGGGCGTTCTCTTCCCGGGCAACGGAAGCCAAAATCTGGCCGTAGGCCATGGGCTCGAAGGAAGAAGCACCGGTTACATGGATCACGCGCTGTGCTCCATGGGCGCCAAGGGCTGCCAGGTTCTCCGTTGTGGCTCCAAAAACCACCGCGGCGGCCTGGGTTCCCAAGGACTTGGCACAGGTCGCGCCGTATTGCACGGCTTCCAGCGTCGATTTCTTGAACGTACCGTTCCAGGTTTCTGCAAAAATGAGTACCATGCTGCTCGTTGGTTTAAATGACTTTAGCTTCTTCGTGGAGGAGGCGAACCAATTCGCCCAGGTTGTCTTTGTCTACCAGGCGGACGGCCGTGCGTCCCGTGGGGCGCTCAAAGCGCTGCGATTCTACATTGGCGGTTACGCTGGCCGGAGCTACCACCGCCAAAGGCTTGGTGCGTGCGGCCATAATGCCCCGCATGTTGGGAATGCGCAATTCGGACTCTTCCACCAGTCCTTTTTTACCGGCCACCACCAGCGGCAGGGAAGCCGTTACTTTTTCTTTGCCGCCGTCGATTTCGCGCAGGGCCGTTGCGTTCTGGCCGGAAATTTCCAACCCAATGCAGGTATTTACGTAAGCGGCCCCCAGGTGGTAGGCCAACAAACCGGGAACCATGCCCCCGTTGTAGTCAATGGATTCAATGCCGCAAATCACCAATTCGGCTGGGTTTCCCTTCAGATAATCGGCGATCCAAGAGGCCACTTGGTTGCTGGACGTTGGCTTGGCGTCGATGCGCACCGCGTCGTCCGCTCCAATCGCCAAGGCCTTCCGCAGGGTGGGCTCTACGCTGGTGTCGCCTACCGTTAATGCGGTCACTTGCGTGGCCAATCCGGCCTCTTTGAGTTGCAAAGCCCGAGTCAGACCGAATTCATCGTGCGGGTTGATCACAAATTGGATGCCTTGGGCGTCCAGCGCAGTACCGTCCGCAGTGAATTGGATCTTGGACGTTGTGTCTGGAACATGGCTGATGCACACCACTATTTTCATGGGCTTCGAATTGTATTTTTTGGGCCTTTTTGGCAGGCGACGGCCTGCGATTGGCAAAAGTACGGCACACTTGCCGTATTTTTGCCGACCTTATAGCAAGCGCAACACCATGAGAGTTATCCAATTCCGCGAAGCGGTGGCAGAAGCCATGAGCGAAGAAATGCGCCGCGACGAAAACGTGTACCTCCTGGGCGAAGAAGTCGCCGAGTACAACGGTGCCTACAAGGCCTCCAAAGGCATGTTGGACGAATTTGGCCCCAAGCGGGTGCTGGATACGCCCATTGCTGAGTTGGGTTTTGCGGGCATTGCCGTGGGTTCTGCCATGAACGGATTGCGCCCCATTGTGGAATTCATGACCTGGAATTTCTCCTTGGTCGCCATTGACCAGATCATCTCCAACGCTGCGAAGATGCGCCAGATGAGTGGGGGGCAATTCAACATTCCCATTGTGTTCCGCGGCCCAACGGCCTCTGCCGGCCAGCTGGGAGCCACGCACAGCCAAGCCTTTGAGAGCTGGTACGCGAACTGCCCCGGTTTGAAAGTCGTCGTTCCCTCTACCCCCTACGACCTGAAAGGCCTCCTCAAATCCGCCATTCGCGACGACGACCCCGTTTTGGTGATGGAGTCGGAGCAGATGTACGGCGACAAGGGGGAAGTGCCCGAAGAGGAATACTTGATCCCGATTGGCGTGGCGGACATCAAACGTCCGGGCACCGATGTGACCATCGTGTCGTTTGGGAAGATTATCAAAGTAGCACTGGCTGCCGCCGAGGAATTGGCTGAAGAAGGCATTTCCTGCGAAGTCATTGACCTGCGCACGGTTCGTCCGATTGACTACGACACCGTCATTGCGTCCGTGAAGAAGACCAACCGGTTGGTGTGTGTGGAAGAGGCGTGGCCCTTGGGCAGCATTTCCACCGAAATTGCCTACATGGTCCAAAAGCGCGCCTTCGACTACTTGGACGCCCCCATCCGCCGCCTTACGACAGCCGATACCCCAGCGGCCTACGCTCCGACCTTGATGGAGGCCTTTTTGCCTTCCTTGGAGCAGGTCAAGACCGTTGTGCGCGAAGTCGCATACCAAAACGCTTAATTAAACCGAAGAACACTAACACCCTACCTTTTCAAACTTTCCTATGGAAAATATCACCACCCTCATTCCCGTACTTGGCCTGATTGGCTTGGTCGTTATGATTGCGAAGGCCCTGTGGGTCAATAAACAAGACGCCGGAGACGCCAATATGATGGAGCTCGCTGGGTACATAGCCCGCGGCGCTCAAGCCTTTTTGCGTGCCGAGTGGCGCGTTTTGGCCGTTTTTGTAGCCATTGCAGCTGTTTTGTTGGGCTGGTCTGCCGAATTGGAGAAAGTAAAAGACCATACCGACTGGGTCATTGCCATCGCATTTGTCATTGGTGCTGTATTCTCTGCCTTTGCCGGTTGGATTGGCATGAACATCGCCACCAAGGCGAACGTACGCACCACGCAAGCCGCCCGCACCTCCTTGAAGAAGGCCTTGGCCGTATCGTTCACGGGCGGTACCGTTATGGGCTTGGGCGTTGCCGGCTTGGCCGTTTTGGGCCTGGGCACCTTGTACATTGTTTTTGAAGGAATGTACCCCATTGCACAGGCGCTGGAGGTATTGGCCGGTTTCTCTTTGGGTGCCGAATCCATTGCCTTGTTCGCCCGGGTGGGCGGCGGTATCTACACCAAAGCAGCCGACGTAGGTGCAGACTTGGTGGGTAAAGTTGAAGCGGGCATTCCCGAAGACGACCCCCGGAACCCTGCCACCATTGCCGACAACGTGGGCGACAACGTAGGCGACGTAGCCGGCATGGGTGCCGACTTGTTCGGCTCATACGTGGCCACCATGTTGGCCACCATGGTCCTTGGACGCGAAGTGGTCAGCGCCGACGAATTCGGCGGTTTGGCCCCCATCTTGTTGCCCATGATCATTGCCGGTTTGGGTATTTTGTTCTCCATTGCAGGAACGTTCTTCGTTCGCATTAAAGGCGAAGACAGCTCGGTTATGAATGCGTTGAACATGGGCAACTGGAGCTCCATGATTCTAACGGCCGTTTCTTCGTACTTCTTGATTGACTGGATGCTGCCCGCCGAAATGACCTTCGCCCGAGGCGACGTTCAATTGGTCATTACGTCCATGAATGTTTTCTGGTCCATCATCTTGGGCTTGGTTGTGGGCACCTTAATGAGTTTGGTGACCGAGTACTACACGTCCATGGGCCGTCGTCCGGTGGACAGCATCGTGCAGAAATCCGGCACCGGCCACGGCACCAACGTGATTGGAGGTTTAGCTATCGGCATGGAATCCACCGTGCTTCCCATCTTGATTTTGGCCGGCGGTATCTACGGTGCTTTCGCCTTGGCGGGATTGTACGGCGTGGCCATTGCCGCAGCCGGTATGATGGCGACCACTGCGATGCAGTTGGCGATTGACGCTTTCGGGCCCATTGCAGACAACGCCGGAGGCATTGCCGAGATGAACCACCTCCCCGCGGAAGTACGCGAGCGCACGGACAATTTGGACGCCGTAGGAAATACGACTGCCGCAACCGGCAAAGGATTTGCCATCGCCTCTGCGGCTTTGACGGCCCTGGCTTTGTTTGCGGCCTACGTCGGTCTGGCCGGCATCACCGGCATCGACATTTACAAGGCCGAGGTTTTGGCGATGTTGTTTGTAGGTGCCATGATTCCGTTCTTCTTCAGCTCGTTGGCCATTAGCGCCGTGGGCAAGGCAGCCATGGAAATGGTGAAAGAAGTACGCCGTCAGTTCCGCGAAATTCCGGGCATCATGGAAGGAACGGGCAAGCCGGAGTACGAGAAGTGCGTAGAAATCTCTACCAAGGCCTCTATTCGCGAGATGATTGCTCCCGGTGCATTGGCTTTGTTGTCTCCCATCGTCGTTGGATTTGCATTTGGCCCCGAAGCTTTGGGCGGTCTGCTGGCCGGAATCACAGTGAGCGGCGTTCTAATGGGCATGTTCCAGAACAACGCCGGTGGCGCTTGGGACAACGCCAAGAAGAGCTTTGAAAAAGGGGTTATGATTGACGGTCAGTCGTTCAAAAAAGGTTCCGAGCCGCACAAGGCCGCTGTAACCGGTGACACCGTAGGCGATCCCTTCAAGGACACGTCCGGTCCATCCATGAACATCTTGATCAAGTTGACGTCCATCGTGGCGTTGGTGATTGCTCCGTTTATCAACGAAGGCGCAAACGGACACGGTGCCTCCATGGATTGCCACAAGCCCGGTACCGAGATGCATGTCGGCGCGGAAGGCAAGTCCTGCTGCGCACCCAAGGGTGCCGCTGGCGACACCACCGAAGCGGCTGGCGAGAAGAAAGCGTGCTGCGCAGACGGTGCCAAAAAAGGCATGTCCGAGAGCTGTGACCATGGCGAAGGCCACGGAGAAGGCCACGGCGATGCACACGCCGGGCATTAAGCTTACCGAGCAGATTACAAAAAGGGCGATCTCCGCAGGAGATCGCCCTTTTTGTTTGCGCCAGAATGGTTTACAGGCTAAGGAAGATGAATACCCCCGCAATCTACAACGTGGACCACAGATTGAGCCAAGCCCCTTTTCGGGCCATGAAGGGCACGGTTAGCCTGCCCGAGGCAAACACCACGGCATTGGGGGGCGTCGCCATGGGCAACATAAAGGCACAACTGGCCCCAATCGTAAGGGGCATCGCCAATGTTTCAAAAGGGATTCCCTGTGCCTTGCTGAGGGCCAACACAACCGGCAACAAAGCACTGACCAAGGCCATGTTGCTCAGGAATTCGGTGGCCCAAACCGCCAAGGCCGTAACGAATAAGATCCACGCCCATACCGGTAGGCGGAATTGATTCAGGCCAGAAAGGGCATCGAGCCACCCGCTCTCCATCATCCCCGATGCAAGCGCCATTCCGCCGCCAAAAAGCAAGAGGATGCCCCATTCGATGCGTTGGCCATCGGTCCAGTCCAACAAGCGTTTGCCGTGCCGGTCGGAAACAACAAACAGGGACAATGCTCCCAGCAGTCCAATGTGCTGGTCCTTGATGGTTAGGCCCCACGGAGCGAGGAGCGGTTCCAACGCTTGCTGCCCCATCCAGGCAAGGGCTACCGCCAAGAAAATCCCGAACATCCGTCGTTCACCAGAGGACCAGGGCTCCGCGGAAGGCCAAATGGCCCCCCGCAAATCCTCGCCTTTGATTCCAGCGCGAAGCGTGAAGTAAGCCAATACAAGCAAGGCCAAGGACAGCGGAAATGCGACGGCAGACCATTCCAAGAACGAGGTCTCCACCCCCAGAACGGAGGAGCGAAAGCCTGCATACACCAAATTCGGAGGGGTTCCGATCAACGTGCCAATGCCTCCGATGTTGGCCCCCCAGGCCATTCCCAGGAGTAAGCTTCGTTCCAAGGCAATGGACCCGGATGCTTCGGGGTTCCCCGGCATGTGGGTGATCAAGGAAAGGGTGAGGGGCAGCATCATGACGGCGGTGGCCGTGTTGCTCATCCACAAACTCAGGGCATAGGTAGCCGCCATTACCCCGGCGAGTACCCATTCCGTTCGGGTTCCTACCCGCCGCAAGATGGTCAATGCCAGTCGCCGATGCAGTCCATGCTTCTCAATTCCCTGCGCCAGGAAAAATCCCCCCATAAACAGAAAAATGAGGGGGTTGCTGTAGGCAGAGGCGAGGAGGCTGTCGTCCAGAACTCCGGTCAATCCGAATACAACGAGAGGAAGCAGGGCGGTGGCAGCCAACGGAACCGCCTCGGTGAACCACCACAGCAGCATCCACAGCAGCAATCCAAAAACGGTATTTTGTGCCGGCGAAAAGGGGGCCAGGTGGGCCAGTCCAAAGAGGAAGGGCCCTGCGAGGAGTAATCCGCTTTTGGGCGTGAGTCCCAGGAAATTCTGGGCCATCGGTTAGAACAAGCCGTTGAGTTCCCCGTCTACCCGGCGGATGATTTCGCCCAGGTCTTCGGCGCTCTCGGGGAAACGGTTGTTGTCCACGTCGATGATCAGCAACCGGCCCTTGTCGTAGGTGGAAATCCACGCTTCGTAGCGCTCGTTCAGACGCTGCAAGTAGTCCAACCGGATGGAGGTTTCGTAGGAACGTCCTCTTTTCTGAATTTGGCCCACCAGGGTAGGCACAGAGGCACGGAGGTAAATCAACAAGTCGGGCGCTTGGATAAAGCTGTCCATCAACTCAAACAAGGCGCTGTAGTTGCCAAAGTCCCGCGAGGTCATGAGCCCCATGGCGTGGAGGTTGGGAGCAAAAATGTAGGCGTCTTCGTAAATGGTGCGGTCCTGAATGACATTGCGTCCCTTCTGGCGGATATCGACCACCTGACGGAACCGGCTATTCAAAAAGTAGATCTGCAAATTGAACGACCACCGCTGCATTTCGGCATAAAAGTCATCCAAATAAGGATTCTCGTCCACGTCTTCAAAATGGGCTTCCCAGTCGTAGTGGCGCGACAAAAGCTGCGTCAGGGTGGTCTTTCCAGACCCGATATTTCCGGCTATGGCAATGTGCATTCTTCAAAGATAAAGGTTATTCTTGGATGCGTTTCGCTAAGTCCAACAAGGAATCCAAATGGGTTCGGTCGTTCCAAAGCCGTGGAACTTTGTTTTGGCCTCCCAACTTTCCTTTGGAACGCATCCATTTTTCAAAAAGCCCAGCAGGTGCGGCATGCAACCGCGGAGGAGCGAGAATTAAGTCGTCTAGCCGTTTGGAGTCGTAGTCCGAATTCAATTCTCGGAGGTGCTGGTCCAGGGTTTGGGTGAATCCTTCCAGCGACGATGGGGCTTCGTGAAATTCCACCAACCATTCGTGGCATCCACTTCCCGCGTCCATATGGCTTGGCGCTGCGGTGTAATCCACCAACGTGCATTTCCATTCCAAGCACGCCCGGGTCATGGCCTTTTCCGCATTTTCAAGGATCAGTTCCTCACCGAAAGCATTGATAAACAATCGGGTGCGGCCGGCGAATGCGATCCGGTAAGGCCGGATAGAGGTAAATCGGACCGTGTCGCCAGGCATGTACCGCCACAACCCACCGGGAGTGCTAATAACCACGGCATAGGTTTCGCCCATCTCGACCTCTTCCAATCCGACGGCCTGCGAATCCACCCCGCGGTAGGTCGACATCGGAACGAACTCAAAATAAATTCCCCGATGAGGCAGCAAGGCCATTCCGAGGTCCCCCGGCAGGTCTTGCACTGCAAAGTATCCCTCTGTAGCGTTGTAACTTTCCAATGTGCGCAATTGATTCCCTGGGAAAAGGGCTTCGAAACTTGCGCGGTACGGGGAGAAATTCATGGCGCCGTGTGCAAAGAGCTCCATATTGGGCCAAATTTCAAAAAGGTTACTTACTCCCGTCGACTCTTTGGCCCGACGCAGCAACACCAGCAACCAAGAGGGGACCCCAAACAAGGAAGTCACATTTTCGTGCAGGGCTTGTTCCAGCGTCCGGTTGATTTTTTCGTCCCAATCTTCCAAAAGGGACACCTCCAAATTCGGACAAGAGCGCCAACTGGCCCAGGGGGGGAGGTTTTTTGTTAGGATGGCGGATAAGTCCCCGCATTTGATCATTGCGCTGGGGTGTCCATTGAGATGCCCGGCCAACCGCAAAGATTTGCCTTCGAAAAGCTTGGATTGCGGTTCCCAGCGTTGGTACAGGGCCAAAAGATCATGCCCCGAAGCATAATGATTTCGGTGCAGACTCTCGTGCGTAATGGGAATAAACTTGCTTCGGGTGCTGGTCGTGCCGCTGCTTTTTGCAAACCATTTGGTCGACCCGGGCCACAGTTGGTTGGATCCCCCGTCCATCGCTTTTTCGATCCACGGGAGGAGCTCGTCGTATTCCACCAGGGGTACCTCGTTCCGCCAAGCTTCCGGTGATTTTTTGGACGAGAAACCGAACGCATGCCCGTAACTGGTCCGTCGACCGTATGCCATCAACCATTCCCATTCAGCCCTTTGGTGCTCAATCGGTTGGGCTAGGGCTTGATCCAATGCCGGAAGACGTCGGCTCAAATGCCAAAAAAGGGCGCGGTTTAGGGGTGCGAGCAACACAGACTTCCGTACATTTATCTACGCAAGATACAAAACCCATGGACCAAGTTTTCCTCCTCAAAAAAATGCGTGTTTTGACCGTCGACGGCGCTGCACGTTACTACCTGGACGCAGGAGATTTCCCCATGGCCATGGACCAGTTTTTGGGCAGAACCATCCGCATTTCGGCCACCGGAAGAAAAGTATGCAACGGATGCCAGCAGGAGGTCAATGCACTGTTTCGCATGGGGTACTGCACCCCGTGTTTTTATACCCACCCGGCAGCCGGGGCGAGTTTGGTAAGCCCCGAAAAAAGCACCGCCCACCTGGGAATCTAAGACCGCAACCTGGAGTACGAAAAAGCCCTCCAGCTACAGCCCCACGTGGTCTACCTGGCCCATACCGGTGCCGTTAAAGTAGGTGTCACCCGCGCCCACCAAAAGGAAACCCGTTGGCTTGACCAGGGAGCCGACGAAGCACTGGTTCTGGCGGTCACCACCAACCGGTACGAAGCCGGCCTGCTGGAGGTGCATTTGAAACAATTCTTCCCAGACAAAACCCAGTGGCAGTCCATGGTCACCGGCAAAAGGGCTCCTTCTCTTTACTGGCCCGACGAGTGCCAAAAGGCGATTGAAACGTTTGCTCCCGAATGGCAACTGTGGGTACAATCCGATGCGCAACCGTGGAACGTTCAGTACCCCGTGCTGCACTACCCCCAGAAGGCAACGGCACGCGGCTTGGATCGGACCCCTTCGTGGGAAGCCAAACTCACCGGAATCCGGGGCCAATACCTTTTATTCGACGACCAGTCGGTGTTCAACGTACGCGGCCACGAAGGCCACGAAGTGCGCATGCAACTGGCCTAGGCCCCGTTGCTTCCGGAACGCTAAATACGCTGAAGGAAAAACATACGGTCAGTCCTCCTTGGCCCACGCCAGTTCTTCCCCTTCGGCCAGATTGAATTTGGACCGGAACCACCAGGAAGCGGCATACATGAATGGGGTATCCAAGGCCGCCATAATCACTTTAAAAAACCAGCCGTCCAAGATGTATTGGAAGATGACCGACGGTTGTTCGCGGTCGTAGAAAATGATGCCAATCACCAACACGGTGTCTATCAGCTGAGAAATCATGGTGGACCCGTTGTTGCGGACCCACAAGTGTTTTCCTTTGGTTACCCATTTCCAAAAGTGGAACAAGCGTACGTCAATGAGTTGGGCCACCAAATAGGCCACCATGGAAGCAAAAATGATCCGCGTGCTGTTGGAGAAAACCTCCCCAAAAGCCCCGTCACTCATGGGAGAACCCGGGATGGCCGGAAAAATTTCGGCCAGGTAAATGACCAGTAAAACAAAAAGCAGCACCACAAACCCGGTGTACACGACGTAGTCGGTTTTCTTTTTGCCGTAGAATTCGCTGAGAATGTCGGTCATCAAGAAGGTCAGAGGGTACGGCAAAATCCCGGCGGAAACCACAAAGGTTTTGAAGCCCAAATCGATGGAAATAAACTTGTTCGACAGCAGGTTGCAAACCACCAAAGCGGCCGTAAACAAGGCAGCCAAAACCAGATAAGGTACCAGAACCGCTTGCGTGGTGGGCTTGGTTGGAGTCAATTCGCGCGTCATAGGGACAATAACAAAGCCAACCCCATTGGGTTCATTCGCTTGAGCAAAAGCATGCCCACGTGCCCGCAGAAAATCAGAAAGGACCGACCTCCGTCATCCGCATTTGCACCCCTTCCATGCGTTGCAGTTTTTTCCATTCGGTGACCACATCGCTGAGCGGTCCCCACTCGGCGCGTTGACGCAATGCGGCACTGCCCTGCGAAATTTCCGCAACCAAGGCTTCCAATGCATTTTCTTCTTGCGGATAGGTCGAGATGCGGGGAGTGCCTTTGAGTCCGGCTTTCTTTTGGGCGTAGGCAATGGCTTCCATCAAGCCGCCGTGGGCGTCCACCAAGCCCAGTCGCTTGGCATCGGTTCCGGACCAAACACGGCCCTGGGCCATGCTGTCTACCGCCAAGGAGTCCATTGTACGTCCCCGACTGACCACCTGCAAAAAGCGGCCGTAGGTTTGGTCCACATTGGCTTGTACCAACAAACGTTCGCTGTCTGTTAGGGTGCGGTCCAGCTGGCCAAAGTTGGAATAGGTGTGGGTGCCAACGCTTTCAAACCGAATTCCCACTTTGTTGCGCAGGAGTTCTTCCCCCGTGAAAAACAATCCAAAAACGCCAATGGAGCCCGTAATGGTGGTGGGTTGTGCAAAAATGCGCTCCCCGGGAGCAGCAATGTAGTAGCCACCGGAAGCGGCCAAATTTCCCATGCTCACCACGACCGGCTTCACTTTGCGCAGCAATTCCAGTTCGCGCCACATCACGTCGGACGCCAAAGCGCTGCCACCGGGAGAATTGATGCGAAGCACCACGGCTTTGATTCGCTTGTTGGTACGGATGTCCCGCAAGGCCTGAACGACCGTCTTGCTGGCAACCACGCCGTCCAGACCCTCGCCGTCTACAATATCCCCTTCGGCATAAACCACAGCCAAGCGGTCCAATGAACTACCGTCTTCTTCTTCGTCGTTCTGCGCGGCCGGTGCTTCGTAGTCCTCAAAGGCCACCAAAGAGCGGTCTTCCCAGTCTTTGGCTTTGATTTTTTGAAGGAAAACATCCTCGTACGCCGCACGCGTCATCAACCCTTCGCCAGCGGCTTCTTTGCCACGCAACAGGGGGGTGCTGTTCATCAAAACATCGAATCCGTCTTCGGGCAATCGGCCGTCGCTTGCCAAATCCGCCCGCAACGTGCTCCAGATGCTGCCCAGCAATTCCGCGGTTTGGCGGCGGTTGGCGTCGGACATTTTTTCCGCAATGAAAGGTTCGCCGGCGCTCTTGTACGCGTTGTTGCTTCCGCGAATCAACTCGGCTTTGACCCCCATTTTATCCAAAAATCCTTTGAAATACGGACGGCTGCTGCCCAGTCCGCTCAACTCCATCAACCCTTCGGGGTGAATCCAAACCTCGTTGGCCGCGGAGGCCAGGTAGTATTGTTTCAGGCTGTAGACCTCGTCGTAGGCGTACACTTTTTTGCCTGCTTTGCGCAGCCGCTTGATCGCCTGGCGCAACTCGCGGAGCGTGGCATAGCCGGCGTCCAATCCTGCCGTGCGCAAAATAACGCCTTTCACCCGAGAGTCTTTTTCCATGTCCCGGAATCCAAAAAGCAAATCGTTGAGTGCCAGTCCGGTCGTCGCTCCGCCAGTCAAAGCAGCGAAATCCGGCAGGCCGTCATCGGGGATGCGGTCGGGCACCACTCCTTGCTAATCTACCACGTCCCAGCTGTCTTTCCGAACCGGTTCCGGAGAATCTTCTCCCCAGCTGGCTAGCCCCACCAAGAGGCCAATGCTCAAAATAAATACAAGGAACAGGGCCGCGAGGACTCCCAAAAACGAAGCAAAAAATGTTTTCATACAGATATAGATGCAAAAGAGTTGTTCCAAGTTGCACCGGTACCTTTGTGCCGTGCAAAAAACGAAGATACAAACGGTTGTCTTGTTGGGCAGCAACGATTCAGCAGCCATGCAATGGCTTCAGAAAGCACTGGATGGGCTGAATTTGCTAGGAAGAATTACGGCCGTCAGCGGTGTCTATGCTTCGCCTTCCTGGGGCTTCGACGGTCCGGATTTCCGAAATGCTGCGGTACGCATGGACGTGTCCATGGACCCACGAACTTTTTTGGATCAACTTTTGGCCTTGGAGCACCAACTGGGCCGCGTACGGAATACCTCCGCCCCCCGGTACACCAACCGCACCATCGACCTGGATATCCTGCTTTGGGAAGAGGAGGTGGTGCACCTTCCCGGCCTGGAAATCCCCCATCCCCGCTTGCCCCAACGCAAATTCGCGCTCGTTCCGCTGTACGAGGTTTGGCCCGATTGGACCCACCCCGGTGAGCAACAGCCCATTGGCACGTTAATTGATTCCTGCGAAGACAACAATGCCGTAACTTTGTTACCGGAAAAACTAATTTTTAAACCATGACCCCACGCATCGTCCTTCCTTTGGCTGCGGCCGTTTTGTTGTCAGCTTGTGGATCCAAAGCGTTGAAAGAAGAGGTAGCTACGCTCAAAAGCAGTTTAGCAGAGATTCAAGCCGATTCCGACGGCGACGGCGTGCCCGACGCATTGGACAAAGAAGCCAATACCGCCAAAGGTGCCTTGGTAGACGGTTCCGGCCGCGCTTTGGACTTGGACGGCGATGGTGTGCGCCACGAATTGGATTTGGATCCGTTTTCCCAGCGGGGCGTGAAAGTAGACCCTACGGGAATGGAACTGGACTCCGATTTCGACGGGGTACCCAACAGCAAAGATTTGGAACCCAATACCCCTTCGGGAGCTTTGGTGAATTTCCAAGGCAAGAAGATTGAGACAAAGGGCATGAGTATGAAAGTTGCTGAGGCCTTCATACCGGAGGTTTCGTTTGCGACCAATTCCGTGACGATTGGTCCTGAGCAAGAAGCACGCATGATGACCGTTGCCCGCATGATGAAATCCAATCCCACGCTTCGCCTTCAGGTGGTTGGCCACGCAGACAAAACGGGATCGGAACGCGTAAACTTGCGGATAGCCGAACGCCGAGCCAAAGCCGTAATCAAAGTGTTGACCACGACCTACGGAATCGCTGAATCCCGTTTGGAATTGGTGAGCATGGGCGAAGGAGACCCCATCTCCACCAAAAACCAGCACAACCGCCGCGTGGAGTTCCGCTTCGTTCAGTAAATCATTTTTTCGCCGACGCCTTTCTAGGCCGGCACGATTAGCGGTCCGCCGCTTCCCGCAGGGAAGCGGCGGACCTTTTTTTGCCCGGTTACTTCGGTAAGTCGCCCCGTTTCTGGACCAACTCCCACAGCACAATTCCGGCACTCACGCTCACATTCAAGCTGTGTTTGGTGCCCAGCTGCGGGATTTCGATGACCCCATCGCAGACGGCCAAGGCTTCCTCGGAGACCCCGCGGACTTCGTGTCCAACGACGACGCCGACTCCTGCCGCTTCCGTGGGCCATTCCCACCGGTGCAGCCATGTTCGGTTGGT
>JACCDW011982512.1_pt1 | contig 13407 bp, 15 predicted proteins | sample 7449781 | NCBI WGS metagenome assembly JACCDW01 (sample SAMN15323449, study PRJNA562643) | freshwater metagenome | isolation source: river surface water | place: USA:Blue River Watershed | collected 2017-08-18 | reverse complement strand
TCAATGTACATTATACCAACATCGTCTACACCCATGTCAATGTCGTATAATCCAGTGACTGGGAAATAGGCTTTCCATACATAGTCGCCGTTGCCGTCCCACACTGCATATTGTCTTAGAAAATTACTCCATTCAACTCTTCCAGAAAGTTGTTCTGTGTAGTAAATTGTGCCATAGGTGTATTCACCCATGTATCTTCCGCCGCGAGTGCCTGCGCTTCCTACAGTAACTTCAAGAACCGAACCGTCTGGGGGAGTTACACCTCCAAGTTTTACAAATGCTCCGCCGCCTCCACTGGCACCGTAGGAGTCTCCTCCGCCTGCACCCCATGCGTACACATCCATGGTAAGGAATTCATTCAGTTCTCCTTCGATCATGTATGTGCCCGGGCTTTCAAATACCAGAGCATAGTAGTTTGTGTTGGTTGCAAGTAAACTTGAAAGAGAACTAAACCTTGAGCTTAGAAATGACATTATGATCTACCTTATTTTATACCTTTGGCCTTGGCTTCTTTGTCTAAGTCTAATCTGCGCTGTTGAACCATTTTTTGATCCACATTCTTATCCAGACTCAAGTCATGCAGTGCTTTGCGTTTTGCTTCGTAATCGCCTTTTGGATCGCGAGGATTGAGAGCAGTTTCTTCAACTGGCACACAGTTGTTCACTCGCACTCCGCCCTTCATCTTGGTTCCTTGCTTTTTGTAACCTTTCCAACATTTTGGATCCAGTCGTTGTTTTTCTTCTGATATCACCTGCTCAGCATACACAATTAAGTTGCGCATTTCTTCAATGCTTTCGCAGTTCCAACGACGCAGGGCCTTGTTAATTGGACTGTCTGGATTGCGTTTGGTCTTGGCACCAGCATGAGCTTTCTTCATGCCCTTCATTCGCGCACAAAAACTCTTACGACGCTTGGCACTCTTGCTGCCTTTTTTCAACTTACTAGGCTTGGTAGTTACCGCTGTTTGCAGTTTGCTACCTGGATTCTCACGACGATAGGCCTTCACAGCCTTGCGACTCATGCCGTCAGTTTTATCCTTACGATTGACCTTTTTCCAGTCTTCGTTAAGTTGATCTTCATCAACTGATTCTTTCTTGGCTGTTTTAGCAGCATCTTTCCAGGCCTGTGCAGTAGGGGCTTTTGGATGATTGGCAGGACGACTGATGCCTTTTTTCTTTCGTTGATTAACGTTGTAATAAAGACCTTTGTTTTCCTCTTCGAGGTTGTTTTCGTCCTCGCCAAATATTTCAAAAACTCTCATCTTGGTTTCCTTATCTTGGCATTGCTGCCGCTTTTTTGATGAGTGCCTGTAACTCTGCATTCAACGGGCTTGCTGGATTATTCATTACTGCTGCTAGTGTATCCTGATCTTTTTTAACCTGTGCAGGATTAGGAGGAGTCATTGTACCTGCCGGTGCTGGTTGTCCTGGAACTGCTGGCTTGGCTGGTTGTCCTGCTGCTGGTGCTGGTTGTCCTGGAGCTGCTGGTGCAGCAGTTGTGGTGGTACCACCAGCTGGCGCTGAAACATTGGCAACTGGAGTTTGTTCTTTGATTTTTTTACGCTTGAAAGGGTTTGCTGGCTTTGGCGCAGGCATGCTAGTGCCGCCAATGGCCACTCCACCTGCGCCAGTGCCGCCTACACTCATTTCGCCTAGGCCACGACTAAGAGCAGCTTCGGCATGTTCAAAGGTAAAGGCAGGAGGTTCCGGTTCTGCAACCTTTTCATCATATACCAAGTGATTATGCACAGCCTGTAGATAATCAGCTGCTTTGGTAATCTTAGATTGTACCCAGCCATCAAGTCCTTGGCTTTCACCAATTTGTTTTAGCACACCATGCAACTCAATTGCATTCTTGGCAGCAAAATACAACTGCTTCTTGGCCATTTCTACTTCATGGTCAGGCTGATTATCAGCAAGTTCGTTTACGGCAAAATCCTGGCTTTTCATTATATATCCTTATTTCTATATTTAGTACTTGTCGTACCAGGGTCTTTCTGGCACCTGCTGCATCTGTCTCTGTTGTTCTTGCTGACGCTGCTGTCTGAGTCTTTGTTCTTCGCGATTCATTTCTGCATTGCGGCGAGCATTTTCTTCTGCTTCAGGACTGGTATCCACCAGTGGTGGCGGAACATCCCCACGCAGATCTCTTCCCCATTTTTCTGCGCCGGGAATTGGCACTTGTTCTACATTACGACCAATCTTGTCTTTGTAGTAATGAATCTTTTCGCCGGCGTTGCGTCCCACATTTTGCACATCACGCACCACCTTGTTGACCTTGTGTACAGGCTCCATTATGTCGTCTATGAAATCTGCTTGTGCAGGTGCAGCGGCACCCATGCCAATGGCTCCTGCTAGACCCAGTGCTGCTAGTTTCTTTTTCCAGTTTTCTTCTAGAGTTTGTACTTCAAATTGTTTCTGTCGGAACGCACGACTGCGTACTCCGCCTTGGCGACGAATTTTTTCCAGTTCATTGTGTGCCAGTTCAATCTCTCTTGCGATAGGATCCAAATTGAGATTTTGCATTTTCTTGTGTATGTTTTCCCACATGGCTGCTTGATCAATGTTGCCAGCTTGTGTGGCTTGTTGTGCATAGTCACTGAGTTCTTTTAAGCGACGTGCCAGGCTCTGTTTCCAACTGCGCAGAGTCATACGACCCATGCCAGCCGCTGGTGCAAATTCGCTGTCAAAAGGATCATCACGATTGTACTCGTACATGCCTTCTGTCATCTGATCTTCTAGGTCTTGAATAACTCTATTGGTCCATGCACTAACATCGCTGGAGCCAATTTCTTCAACATCGCCTACCATGTCAGCGACTTCTTGTGCTGCTCGCATCACTGCTGCAGGACCGTGTTGTGCCAGTATGTCGCGATGTTGACTCATTATACGACGGATAATAGCACTTTCAACTGCACTGGGTTCGCCAAGATTTTCTGCTGTGACCACTGGTTTGCCTTCGGGAGAAGTTTTAGCAGCCTTGCCAACTCTATTGGACTTGCCACGACTGACTTCACCGCGCCCACCAATGTGTTTGCTGCCCCAGTCTAATCGATCTTTTGCACGAGGCTTTTTGTATGGTAGTAGTTCTATTTTACCACCTCTGTCTAGATACTGCTGCACTGCATTGTCTACATTGTCTGTTGGATCTACATCCACTTCGGTTGCAACACTTTGCATGGCCTTTTTGAAAATCTGTTCTTCTTGGTCACGTTTTTGATCTATGGCCTTGAATCGGTTGCGCTTGAGATGCAGATGCAGTTGTTGTTTGCTTTCTAGAGTTTTCTTTTTACCAGGAATAAGGTTGTAATTTTTCATCATCTGCGGCAGAGTGTCCGCAGTTACCTTGTTGTCGTCTCCCATGGTAGCAGTCATGTATCTAGGATCTTTGCCATTCTTTACTACACCTACTCCAGCAGCTTCTTCTGCAACAGAGCCTGTTGTGATTAAGTTTTTGTCTGGGTTTGTGGTAGGAATGATTCTCTGTTTGTCAAAACTGACCTTGAACGTTTTCATGGCCCACTGAACAGCTTCTTCCTTGCTGTTAAACTTGAGTGGGATGCCTGTAGGACTGCGCATAACATCGCCATCCTTTTTTAGGAACCAAGGATCTTTACCAGTTTGCCCGCCGCCAAACCAACCTTCATCCAGACCAATGCGAACATCATTGATTCTTTTTCTAAGAGCGTCAATGCTTTGTCTTATTTGATTGTTCTTGCTCCACACACGGTGATCATCGCTGTACTCATAATCTTTGTCAAACTGTCTTTCTAGTTCTGCTAATTTGGCTTCCAGTTGATCTATGTTGGCTGCATCCTGTGCCAAAAGATCCTGTCGTTGTTTTTGCTGCTGTGCCTTGAATGTTTTTTGATTGCGAGCAGTCATGCGTTGAATGCCACGCTCGCGATTCTGTATGGCTCGCTTGGCTGCAATAACCTCTGGTTTGGCAGGATCTGCAAACATGGTTTTGGCAATGTTCTGCATTCGATCTTTGGTTGCCTTGGTGTAATAGTTGCCCAGACTGATTTCATTGAGCTCTGAGCTTTCTGCAATCTTGTCCAGTATAGGCTCCAGTTCTGCATGATACTTGCCATACATCTGAGTGATGAATTCTTTGCGTAGATTTTGTTTGTCTTTGATCTGGTTCCACAGCGCACGAACAGGAGTTCCGTGACTGACGTCTACCTGTTGTCCATTTACTGTAATGGTTTTTGGATGCTCAGGCTCAACAATAACATACCCGTGTTTGTCTGCGGTTTCTGTGTCTTTGATATCGCCGGGCCAGGGTTGAAAATAGCTAGGACTGCCATCTTTTTTGGTACCACCTGCTCCCAGTCGTTTGGCATCTGGTTCACCAACCACTGCAATAAAAATTGTGTTTTCTTTAGGAAACTGCTCAGGCAAGTCGTATACCTTGGCAGCGTTAATAATGCTGTGTGCAGGAATTCCTGCTGCTCTCATGAACTGTACCTTGTCGCTGAAACTGAATGGACTTTTTGGTGGTTCTACTTTGTCAGCACTCACAATGTAAACATTGTCGCTGCCAAACTTACTTTGCAGCTGGTGGAAAACTTCTGCATGCCCCTGATGAAAGGGCTGGAAACGGCCAGGATATGTGACTACTAGTCTTTTAGGTCCTGCTGCTTCAAATATGTCAAAGAGTTGCATGTGTGATTACCTCGGGCTGTTAGTATTTATTGTTATTGAATCCAAAGGCTAGATAACAAAAAAGACCCTTGCGGGTCTTTTTCTGTGGGGTTTAGAACCAGTTATGCTGGAACTGGAGCTGGTTGCGGCGCTCCTTGTGCAGCCTGTGCAGCATCCGGGCTGGCCAGTTTGTTAATGTCCAGCTTGCTGAGATCACCAGCAAATTCATAGTGTCCGCTGTGGTTGAGCAGAACCTTGCTGTGTGCCCAGATTTCGCCACCCAGTGCTTGCCAGCGACGGCAGAACGTCCAGTCTTCGCTGAGATAGTGACCACGCTGATCAATAACAGTGTCAAAAATAGCATACATCATGGGCTCATACTGCTTGCCCAGACCAATGTCATCCACATACTTGGTTTCTGGGTGCGCTTGAATCAGGCGTTCGTACACTGGACGCTTGAACAGCAGGAAGCCTGTGCCCATGGTGTCAACTGTGTAGATGTCGCCCTGAACAGTCACAGTGGGCTTGAGGTTAATAACATAGTTGATTGGCAGTGCTTTCTTGGGGTACAAGCCACCAATCACATCCTTATCACATGCAATCATCTGCAGGATTGATTCTGGCTGGAAACGAATGTCAGCATCAATGAACATGAAGTGCGTGGCTTCTTTGTTGGTCATCATCTTGGCCATCAAGTTGTTACGAGCACGAGTTACCAAGCTCTCGTTTACCATGGTGTCTAGACTCCAGTGCAGGCCTACCTGTTGCGCCATGAGTGTGAAGCGCAAGAATGAAGTCATGCATGGTTCTGTGATCATGCCACCATAGCAGGGAATGCCAAAATGCACATGAACTTTGCTAAAGTCAAATGGTACTCCATCTGGGGATTGAGCACCACCGGCTTTTTGCTGTGCTTGAACACGAGCAATTTCCTGTAACAGGTCCTGCTGAGCTCTTTGCCCAGCAATCTGCCCAGGATCACTGGCGCTGGTATTTTGACTTGGTGTGTTTAGATAATCTGGGCTGGCTGCAGGTGCAGGCGAGCTACCGGGGATAACGATTTTTTTGCCTTTTGACATTCTAGTCCTCTTTGAAAAACAGTTTAGTATTTAATAGCAACCTCACTGTTGCTATAAATTATTTTGCTTCGTCCACTTCAACAATCACACCGTCGCCCACCAATTCTTGTGCCACCTGTTCCAGTGCAGCAATAGTGTCAGCATTGATCAAACTGGGTGTATCTGCTGTATCTTTTACCAATTTGCTTACTTTGATAATTAAAATTTCTTCATGAATGATAGCCATGGCCCTATTCCTATAATATGCTATTATTTATCATCACAGTGGTACAGGTCCACGCTTCTGATCAGTCTTGGATTTATCATCTGGATCATCAGTTGAATGTTTGGATCATTGCAATAAAAGTACGCATCCCAAACATAATCTCCATTGGCCTTTTCCAAAGACTTACGAACGCTGGTTGGAATGGTGGCATCTTCATTCAAGCTGTCAATGTAATTTAAAAGAGACTGACGAATCTGATGATTGTATCTTCCATCTCTAATGTTGATCTTGCAGGCATACTGTGTGGATTTGCGCAGCACATAGCCTTGCATTATTTTGTTGAGATCATCATCTGATCTAGGCACAGTGATGCTTTGTAAAAAACTTTTAAATCCTTGGTTGGCAAACAGCAGTTTGGCCAGGTCCTTTAATAAATTTTGATCCACTGCATAGAACTGAATGTTTGGATCTTCAATGCGCATCTTGATATCTTCATTGTTTTGCTCAGCAAGATCCAGTTTTATGTCCTTGAGCACATGTAGAAAGTCCAGTTCCAGCGACGAAGGTTGCAGTGCTGGTCTTGTTCTCCAACTGCCTCCATAGTTTATTTGTTTTCTATACTGTATCTGTTCGTCAAATGGCGTCTCAGGAGATCGCAACATGGCTGCGCCGTTGCAGCGCAGTACCATCTTGTATGGATATTTTTTAAATAATTTTTGCTTGGCAGCTTGAACCTGAATATCAGGATGCAACTGTTTCCAGAACGATGTATCCATTGCTGTCGATTTCCGGCATAGCCATTTGATCTTTTTGTACTACAAAACTCATTTCTTCGTTGACTGCGTCCACAGTGATAGTGCTATGAGACTCAACACTTTCAAACAGAATTTTCTTACTAACTGGAACTTTGATCAGTTCGCTGATCTTGCGACTCAGTGGACGAGCACCCATCTTAGGATCAAATCCTTTGACCAGCAGCAGTTCTACCGCGGCGTCAGTGAGTTTGATCTTAATATGACGATCGTTCATTAGATCATTAAGTTCGCTGATAAACTTGTGTACAATCTTTCTACGACTGTCATCTGCCAGTTTGTTGAACTTGCAGATAGCATCCAGACGATTGCGGAATTCTGGTTTAAAGAACTCTTTTACAGCACGATCGTCTTCGCCAGTCTTTTGTAAGTCACGACCAAAACCAATGTTGTTGCGTTCGTTGTCTGCGGCACCCAAGTTGGAAGTCATGATAAGAACACAGTTACGGCAGTCAGCTTTCTTACCGTTTGAGCTGGTAACAATGCCTTCGTCCATCACAGTGAGTAGAATGTTTGCCACATCAGGATGAGCTTTTTCCACTTCATCAAACAGAATCACTGCATGTGGATTCTTTTCAATGTCGCTGATCAACAGCCCACCGCCTAGGTTACCGTCATCGTATCCCACATAGCCCGGAGGTGCACCAATGAGTTTGGCAATTGAGTGCTTCTCTTGGTACTCGCTCATGTCGTATCGTAGTAGTTTCATCCCCAGGTTTTCACACAACAGCTTGGCAAGTTCAGTCTTGCCTACACCAGTTGGTCCTGTGAATAGGAAGGATCCAATGGGCTTGTTGAGCGATTTCAAACCGGCCCGGCTAACATAGATGTGTTCTAGCACAGTGTCCACACTGGCATCTTGTCCATAGAGTTTTTGTTTGATAATGGATTCAATGCTCTGCAGATTGTTTCCTGCACCGTTTTGTTCGTTGGTCAGTTGTTCCAGCGGAACCTTGGCACTCTTGCTCAAGGCCTCCATGATATGGCGCTTGTTCACAGTCCAATTGGTTACAGTGATTTTCAGTTTAGCACAAGCAGTGTCAATTAAGTCAATGGCCTTGTCTGGCAGCTTCTTATCAGTTTGATAGCGCACACTCAAATCAACTGCACTGTCCAGTGCTTCGTCGCTGATACTGCCACCGTGGAATTCTTCAAAGTGTCCACGCAGTCCACGCAGGATGTCTTTGGCAACAGCAGGGCTGGGCTCGTCCACTGTGAGACGATAGAATCGGCGCATGAGCGCACGATCTTTTTCAAAGCTCTGTGTGTACTCTTCCCAGGTGGTTGATGCAATGACCTTGATCTTGCCCTTGGTCAAAGCAGGCTTGATCATGTTGGCAAAGTCTACATTGCTGCCTGAACCCGACCCACCGGCACCACGCATCTGATGTGCTTCGTCGATGAACAGAATACACTTGCCACGCAGGTGCAGAGCTTTTAGAACATCTTTGAGTTTTTCTTCAAACTCGCCGCGATACTTGCTGCCTGCCAGCAGTGAACCAATGTCCAGATTGTACACTGTGTAGTCTTTGAGATATTCAGGAACTTCACCGTCCACAATGCGCTTGGCCAGGCCTTCTGCAATGGCAGTTTTACCCACACCAGGGTCACCAACCATGAGCACGTTGCTTTTGTTGCGTTTGGCCAGCACATGTGCGATTTCGTCCAACTCATGATCACGGCCAATCACAGGATCAATCTTTCCGTCAACTGCCTGTTGGTTAAGATCATCGCAGTGTTCTTCTAGAATTTCTGTAGCACGACTTCTTACCGCTGCCTTGCGAGCCTTGCCTTCTTGATAGTTTTCTCTGTAGAAGGTTACCAGTGCCTCTCGATCAATTCCGCTTTTTAGCACAAAGTAAGCAGCATGACTGTTGCCTTCTGTGGTAAGGCTAAGAAACACGTCAATGATCTGAATCTGTGTGCGTCCACTGAACAGCACCTGGGTAAGTGCTCTATTGAACACACGTTCCAGTGCATGAGTTTTCTTTGGTTGCTCGATTGGCTCTTCACTGACCATGTACATGGCCTGTGCGTGAAACATTTCTATGTCAGTATTCATGGTATCAACATCAACACCAAACTTTTTCAGCATGTCATTGAAGGGCTGATAGTTTATCAGAGCCTGTAGCAGATGCTCAAGAGTAACATACTCATGATTGAAACGTTTGGCATTTTCGCCGGCAGAGTTAATTACCACTTCAATTTCAGGATTTGGCTGTATCATGGAAGTCCTAGCAGTTAAAAATATTTATAGATCAACTTGTATCTGGCGAACCAGATCCATTTGTCTTGGGTTTAGGTTAGTTGGTATTACAACTCTAACACGAACCATCAAATGACCGCGGTGATTGGTATTGATCACATACAGTCCCTGGTTGGGTATTCTAAACATTGCACCAGACTGTGTGCCAGCTGGTATGTTAAGTTGGAAAACCTTGTTGTCTATAGATGGAACATCTATAGTTTGTCCTAGCACTGCTTCGAAACAGTTTATCTGTGCATCGTATACCAGATCATGTTCGTGTACTTCATAGCGTGGGTCTCCTGCCACAGCAACCACAACATATAAATCACCGCGTGGCAGTGTGTCAAAGAAATTGTCACCCAGCCCGCTGTACTTGATTTGACTGCCGGTCTGCACGCCTCGTGGAATTGCAACTTCCACTGTGTGTCTTTGTCCCTGTGTGGTTTGAACACTGATGGTTTTCTTTTGATCTGCTAGCGTACTGGCCAGATCAACTGTGATGTTCACACGCAGGTCTTTGTTTCGCCGCGGCTGATGATGTCCGCGCATGTGGGAAAACGGATCATGGAACCCGTGGTGTCCACCAAACGCTTGATTGAGGATATCGTTGAGATCGGCGAACCCGCCTGGCCCATGATTAAAGTTAAAATGGAATCCTTGTGGTTGCGGATTGTCGTAAGCATGTCGTTTGTTGCTGTCTCCAAGAGTGTCATAGGCCTCTTGGATCTGCTGAAACTTTGCGGCATCGCCACCTCGATCTGGATGGTGCTGCATGGCAAGTTTACGATAAGCTCGTTTAATTTCTTCTTCAGATGCACCACGTGGTACACCCAGGATTGAGTAATAGTCCATACGCATATTCTACATGTTATTAAACCATGTGTCAAGCGGAAATCCCTGTTTAGGCAATTTCCGCTGACCGTTTATGCAAATATTTATGGGTTATTGTTTGCTGTCGAGCTTTTCTTTGGTACGGCCATAAGCAGCAATACCAAGCACAGCACCCATGGCAATATGATACAGGCCTGCGCCTTGCAAAGTCAGTGGTTGCCATTGATTGGTAACCTGACCGCCTTGCACAGTTTGCAAAATACTCCAAAGAATTGGGAAGATCACAAAGTCAAAGAAACAGGTTCCCATGTACAGCCAACCCATGGCCGGACGCCATTTGTTGTTGATCCAGTCTGTGTTGGTGTTGGCCACTGTGCTTTCGGCGCCGCCTGCAACTGCTGCTGCTGCGCTGGCGGTACGATCTGGTGCATGGCCTGCAGGTGCTGCCTGCGGTTGTGGTGCTGGTGACCCAAAGCTGGCAGCTGGTGCGCTAGGGGCACTGCCAAATCCAGGTGTTACTGCGCCAAATCCACTGGCAGGGGTTGAGCCGAATCCTGACGGAACGGCACCTGGTGGTGTGTCTGGCATCATATGATCATCGCCAAAACTGGCAATAGGTGTTCTTGTATCTGCTGGCATAGTTAGACTCCTTTTTAAAGTTTATCAATTATTGGATTTAGAAGATCATCCAGTTGTGATTTAAGAAGATTGTCCTGGTAGCTGGCATACTCGTTTTTGATTTTTCTAATTTTTTCTAGATTAAATTTCAGTGCTCTGCTGTCGATTTCAGAACTCAAATATAATTTTAGAAATGTTTTTGTTCGTTGAATTGCTGCATGTGCCCATGACTCGCCGCTGTCAAACGCTTCGAGTTTTGATAAAATCTGGCTTGCATCATTTTTATACATAGGTTACGCCAATACACTTGCGGCATTGATAACAACATTTACAATACCGTTCAATCTTTCTTTTGCAGCCAGGTCATTGCACTGTGCAATGATCAACTGCTGTGTTTTGAAGTCGGCCAACAGCTCAATGTATTCATCTTTGCTCATATTGCCGGCTTCGTACTCCTTGGTCATCTGTTCTAGCTGTTGTGCTAGTGCTAGAACAGCTGGATCTTGCACCGGGGTGCCATAGATCTCATTTAGTATCATCTGTGCATTCATCTTGGTTTAGCTCCTAGAACCTTTTGTATGTTGTCTGCACTTTGTGAAATAGCACTGAATTTAGCTCGACAGTATGCCGCGCTAGGATCTTTATCACCTTGATAGCGTTTGTAAAACTCATCAGTGATCTGTCCCAGTGTTTCACTCAGTCGAATGCTGTCATCGTTGCGAGGAAGATGTTGTGCATAGTTTTTATACTCATGTGCAACAACATAGATATACTTGACTTCGTCGCGAACAGCGGCAGTGCCACATAGTGGTGCGCCAAGCTCTGCATGTGTACGAATACGAGCAATATACTGATATTCATTGACATCAAACTTGGCCATGAAATACGCATCCCAGACTGCACATCCGGAAAGTGTACTTGCAACAACGAGAGCGGAGATTATTTTGTTCATTTTACGCTCTCATAAATTTTCTTCTGCGTGGTATACCACTCCATCCAACCTTCGACCTTGGTAGAACATTCATGATACTGTGTGTAGTTTTCTACCACAGTCTTGTGCAAGTCCACAATGGTCACGGATTCGCCTTCGATCTTTTTAAGAGCAGGGCATTTTTCGTTCAAGGATGGCGGAATGTCCGGAAACTTCATAACCACTGGCACAGTGGTTGAGCAGCCGGTTAACAGAGTTAAAAGTAAAATTGAATATAGTTTCATTTTGATTCAGCTGCCTTATTGAGTTCTTCAACAATGATTCGTGGAACCTTGCAGTTCTTAACCGAATCCTCTAGCTCTTTCTGCTTGGCCAGGAACGCTTGACGCTCTTCCTCGCTCATGTCCTTGGTGATTTCAGTGGTGTCGCCTTTGACCACACGATCAATGTACTCGATCTGCTTCTTACCTTTTTCTTTGATTACCTTGACCTTTTCCACAATCTTGGTTTCAATCACGGTGTTGGATTCTTTGGATTTGGCTTCTGCTTCTGCAACTTTCTTTTCCATTTCAGCCACTCGCTCGCGCCACATCATTTCAACACCATAGCCGCCGCTGAAAAATGCACCCACTCCAAATGCTGCTACTCCAATTACCTGCACAGGAAAACGATATCTATTGATCAGCGGGATGAACCAGATAAACCAGCTGACCAAAATCAGTGCCAGGCCCAGGCCAGCGCAGCCATAGAAGATGAACATTAGTAAACTGTCTGGTAGAAGACTAATAATCCAACTCATGGTGCTAAACATGATCAGTGTCCACTTAGTACATGTACAGCATGATTGATGTGTTTGATGCGATCATCCAGTCCAATGTAGCCACCGTTGATCTTCTTGGTCATCAGCTTAACATCCAGCTTGTCTGCTAGGTCGTTGAGGTTGTTGTTCTCCCAGAACCAGCAGGCCGACTGCACAGCACCTTCGTAGGTCTCAAGAAACTGAATTGTTTCTTCCAGACTGGTTTCAATGCTGGCAGCAAACCAAGTGTAGTTGCTCTTGCCAGTGAGTTGAATCAGTCCACGGCCACGATACTTCCAGCCATCGCCTGACCGCTCATCACCATTGCCCATGCGGCTGGCATAGATCTTGTTGGCAATTTTTTCTGGCTGTCGCTCGTATGGCTTGGCATCTGCTTCTGTTGGAAAATATTTTTTAAAGATGCCATTAAGGCCTTTTGCACTGTAGTTTAGATTTTCTCTTAGTGCTCTGTATCCACCTGATTCGTGTGCAGTTTGTCCAAGAAAACAGGCAACACGATTTGGTGTGTCAATGTCGTAGTCGGGTAAGATTGCATTCAATGCTTTGTACCACTGATCTACATGTGGTGCGCCTACTAGGATTTGACGCAGTTTTGCTTCAGTAAAGTCAAATTTGAAACTCATAATAGCTCCTTTTCGTTATTAAGTAATACCAGCCGCTGCCTTTAGTTTCTCCGTAAAATCATTCTTTGGTGCTGTGATTTTTGATTTTAATCCAGCGGCTGTTCTCATGCTGTCAATTTCCCTGTCAGCATCGTCGTCGGTGTCTTCTTCGGGAAATTTTTGTAGGTAATCTTTTGCACTCAGTGGCACAAGATTTTTTAACACATCTACTTCTAGAGGATGGTCTTCGCGACTGTGATAATATCTCACACGCCACTCATCACATTCAAATCCTGTTAGGTTGCTCAGCACATCAATCATGTCATAGATCTGTTGTGGCAATTCGTCGCTGCGCTTGATTTCTACAAACGCAATGTAGTCGCCATCATTCATTTCACCTGAGCTTACATCTGCATCTAGAATAAAGTCAAAACCTTTTTCTAAAAAGTTAATTAGATCAGCAGCCGGTTCTTTGCCGCCAATTTTAAAACTTACCACGCAAACATCTTTGTCTGCGCCCAGCTTGCTCTTGAATTCGTCAATGTGCAGTTCGTTGTGTACCAGACGTTCCAGGTCACCGTGTTCTAGATTCTCTCTTAGTAGTTTCATGCTGGC
>JACCDW011094467.1_pt1 | contig 13413 bp, 21 predicted proteins | sample 7449781 | NCBI WGS metagenome assembly JACCDW01 (sample SAMN15323449, study PRJNA562643) | freshwater metagenome | isolation source: river surface water | place: USA:Blue River Watershed | collected 2017-08-18 | reverse complement strand
TTCAATAACTTGGATTTTTGGAAATAAATAATCCATTCCGGAGTTAATTTTAAAACCAATGCAATGGTAGGCCAAAGCCAAGTGCTTCCCAATACAAACCAAAAAATGATGCCCATCCAAAATAAGAACTGTGCTACTGGATACCACATCAATCGGTTTTTAACCGACGACTGATAGAATTTTCCAACCCACAAATGACGCATTTTTTGTCGCCAATATTCTTTAAAATTCTTGGGACCTTTGCTCATCATCATCGATTCAGGAGTAAAGCAAATCTCCGTATTTTGAGCATTGGCAACTGATTGTACAAACAAATCATCATCGCCGGCAGGGATGTGATAATGTTCCGAAAATCCTCCAACGGAATTGTATAGATCTCGTGTGTAGGCGAGGTTTCGTCCCACGCCTATGTAAGGTTTCCCCCGACAAGCCATCCCCAAATAATTCAAAGCGGTAAACGAATTTTCGAACTGAATTAAGCGGGAAAGAAATCCATTTCCTTAGGTTTGAATGGGAGCAACGCCTAACGTTTTCGGACTTTGCGTTCGGGCAGGTTTCGGAGCACAAAACTGTCAACCAATCACAAGCTTTGATAGATGCACAAACTTGATCTAACCTCTGAACCGCCACTTTTGGGTAGGTGGTGTTACAAGCTGGGCTTCGTTCGACTTTTACAATTAATATCATAACAAAGTTTAATAATTGGTGTAATAATATTTCTATTTACTTTATAATTATTTTCAAATACTTCAAACCCAGCAACTGGCCTTCCTCTGAGTTTTTTACTTTCAACGAAATAGTTATAATGAGTTTCGAAACCCACTGAAAAATGTCTATACACAACAGTGTTTAAATTAAAACCAAAACCAAATCCAAGGCTTTTATAATTATAATTATTAAACAATGGTTCTTTAGGGAAGCTGTTCTGGTTTGAAGTTACATATACATTTTCAGTTCCATTTGGGCGTATTGATAACATCAGCAAAGGTTGTATTTTTAATTTAGAATTTAAAAAATAGTACGTACTACCAAAGCCTAAATCGAAAATATCATATTTTCTTAGCCATATTTCACCAATCTGCCAATTATCTTTTATCTCAAATGAATTATAATTTTTGTAGTCAATAAAAATAAAATTGTTATTCTTAAAGGCCATTTTCATTTTGAAAAACGTAGGTTTATAAAACGGTGAGTTCGAATTTGCTAAAAATGATGGTTTAGAGTTTAAAAATATGGAGGTGGAATGACCCACCTCTATACTAAAATAATTAGATTTATAATCTACGCTATCATTCTGCCCTAATATTTTGATGGAGCTAGAAAATAGTAGAATAAAAAGAAAAAGATATTTCATTGATATTATAGTTTTGTGAATTTCTGTTTAATAGTAATACCATTAAATTCGATTGGGACAAAGTAAGTGCTTTTGTGTAAGCTCCCCTAAAAAAAGTCCGTTGTTAAGTTTATATGTCGTCCTGTCGTTTCGATAATTTCAGTCAGTTTAATGGTTGTTGTGTCGACTGTTACGCTTGCCGCTAACGTTTTCGGGGGTTTGTGAAGTTGGGGATTTCGAAGCGATAAACTGTCAATATACCACAAATGTTTATGCGAAGTAGAAACTTCAATTAACCACTGAACCCCCAATTTCACAAACACCTTGTTAGCGGATGCCCTTCTGTCTTTTCGTATCGTCAAAGTGTCCATTGTCAAGTTTTAGTGTGGTATTTTAGTGTCGGCTGTGCCTTGCGTATTTTTATTTTTTGAAGGGTTTGATTTTTTTTTTAAACAATTTTACTTGGGTCGGTAAAAGCACACTCTTTTGCAAACTTGGGTCTGTGTGTAGGCATGTAGCAGTTTGCAAATGTGTGTGTCTTTAGTCGGAATTCATTTCTTGGTAGTTCTAAATCCCTTTTCCCATTGTTTAGTATCTGAATAATAGAAATTATGCTCTTCTGCCGAAACTGCAAAGGAAACGGTATAATGTAAACTATCTCTTTTGTAATAATTGAGAACATTAAAACCATCTACTTCGGGAATACCAATTTCTTCTAATGAATTCGGTAACCTTTTATGCACGGCTCTGTAATATTCAATCTTTTTTACTAATTCGTTTCCTTCTCTCGTTAGTCTATTTTCCCGTGCTGTTCTAAAATAGAAAAACCATGACATGAATAGAAGTAACACAAAGCCGAATATTCCTATTGTTATTATATACTTTTTCATAAGTTTTAAGATTATTCTTTTGTATAAACTGGTGTTGTTGTATGGTTTGTTCTTGATGGCTTTTTATCAGGTTCCACACTTGGAAGAGAATTAAAATTTGGTGCATTTTTTGTATCAACCCCCTCTTAATTAGACAGAATCACTGTTAGAGTTTAGGTCTAATTTCTCTATTAGTGATTGAGTTTTTTGAGGCATTTGGAACAAAAATGATAATTTGTTGGGTTTAAGGGGAGCGTAATTCTCCCCCATATCATTCCCGTTCATTGAGTTATTCCTGGCAAGTTGCTCTCCAGCAGAGTTTGGTTCCGCTTCACTCAATACAACGAAGTTAACTATTTTAGATTGATTCCACTTTTGTTCTGGGGTAATTCTTCCAAGGTTACCATGTTTTCTGTTTTTATTGTACCATTGTTTATGTTTCCTAAATGTAATTAAGGGATCGTAATAACTACTAAATTCAAATCTGTCAATAACTTCCCTTTGGACTATGCTATGAAAGGCTTCGATGTAGGCATTTTCCTCAGGTGTGGCAATGTGCGTGAACTCTTGTTTTGCTTCAGCAGTCTGTAAGTATCTCTTTACATCATTGGCAATAAACTGGCTGTCATTATCATTTCTCACTACAACACCTTTAATACCATGCTCTTGATTAACCCGCTTAAAGGCATTGATAACATCAATTTTACGTATACTACGTTGCAATATTTGATCCAATACAATCCGAATATGAACCTCCAAAATGGTTAATAAATAATAGTTGCGTTTCTCTCCATCGATCCATACATATTTAATATCTAAGCAAATACAGTCCATTAGTCGTGCTGTTGTAATCTTGCGATGTTGAACAAATTGCCTCTTGCCCAAAGTGCGAATAACCTTGCCCAGTAACAGTTTGTTCTCATTCATCAATCGATACACTTTTTTCGGATTAATGATATAATTCCGGTCGCGTAACTCCGAAGTTATGTTGTGATATCCATAACAACAGAATTCATTTTGTAAAATATTTTTGATATCACTTACTACCATTTCATTGCTATGTATGCTGCCATCGGTCTTGTATGTAAACATGCTTACACGTATTCCTCTGCGGCCTGTTTTCGGCTTTTAATAATAGCTACTGTGAGGCAAATCAACCCACTTTAGCAGATTTGTAATACATGTATTTGATTGATATCTTTTCACTACTGTTATTTTCTCTTGGTTTGAATTGGAGTTTTTTTAAACAGTTCGCCTTGTACTTCTATCTGTAGTGCTTGCTTGGCTACAATCTTTTTTAACCGTTCGTTTTCTTCTTCTAAGGCCAGTAAAACTGGATCTACGCGCATGTAGGATGGCTTTAACCCATCAATACCTTTTTCTAAAGACTTCTTCTTCTATCTAATAAATAATGATGGTGCAATGTTGTACTTCCTACAAGTTGCCGTTTGGCCTTCTCGTTGTGACTCCTGTAGAATCGATAATCGTTCCTCAGGACTAAATGATCTTTTCGTTCTCATTTCTTCGATAAATTTAAGCACACCTAATCTGTTTTAAAAAATTTATCCAATTATTTTGGGGGCTACTACATTTGCACGTCAGCCCGCCTGACACAAATACTGTGTTACCTGCTGTTTTTTAGTCTTCCCAATGAAAAAAGCAGTCAAATACTCTTGGTTTTCCGTTAATTAAATTACTTGCGATTTTTATTTCAAAGTCTAATGTTTTTTCTAACTCTTCTTTAGACAACAAATTGTAATTAAAATGACTTAATGTAAATTTTATTTTTTCTATGTCATTCTCCCATTTTGTTTTGTCATATTTATTTATGTCGTCTGGAAAAATATAACCACTTGAACCACTTGCGAATTTTCCATTTTCAGTTGTTACAGACCATTCAGAACCACCAAAATACCAATAAGGTGTTAAGTTTGATATGTATAATAAAATTCCTTTCGTGTATTTGGTTATTCGATTTTTGTCTGTTTTTATAATGCTGTCAGAATTATCTCGTTTTGAAATGCGAATTGATATATATGAAGCAAATCCACTTCCATAATAGTCAAAGTCTGGTTCGACATTAATTGTGTGATTATTTTTTAGTCTACCAACTATTTGCCTGATATAATCTTCTACTTTGTCAAGGTCGCCTGTGTCAAAAGGATAAAAGTCGCCTGTAACTTTTTCATTGGCTAATTTCCTTAAAAAATCTTCTGAATATGTCATTTGCAGCTTTTTCGTTAAAATGGCAGCCAACGTTTTGGCGCTACCCGAAGGTGGCGATTTTCACTACTAATGTTGATACGGAGAACCAAACTTTGATTCACCACAAATGTGTCTGCGGAGTACTGAACCGCCACTTTTTCCAAACCCGTGTTATGCCCGGTGTTTTTTCTGTTGTATGTTGTCAATAGTTCGTTGTTCACTAAAATAGTTTTTTTACCATGTCAAATATTGCAATAATTACCCAAATTATCGAGGGAAGAAAAACCCAAAACAAAGTAAAATAAAGTCCTCGTTTAAACATTTTTGGTCCGTATGTCAAGCTACGTTTAATGAACACTTCTGTCAGCCAACCTAATGTGTAACCCATATTGCATAAAAAAGCAAATATTGGAATCATAATTGGTTCATAAAAGTCTTCACCCGGTTCTAAGTGAATACTTCCAGAAGCAGCTGTCAACATAATAATGATACTTAATATACCTGCGATTAAAACAATTATGTTATACAAGATACGTCTAAGTTCCCACCAAATAATGATTTGAATGAAGCTTCTGTCTTCGGTCTTTACTTGTAATAACTTGTCTAAATATTTCATTGTCGATTGGTCTGTGGCAGGTTTCGGAGCACAAAACTGATTGCGAGCACCGAACTTGATACGAAGCACAAAGCTTCATTTAAGCACTGAACCCGCCTTTTTGCCAAACTGCTGTTAGCTGTGGTTTTTCTTTTCCATCAAAAAGTCAAAGATAGCATTTTTAACTTTTTCAGGTTCTTCTTCTTGCGGAAAATGTCCACTTGTTTCTAATTTCAATGTCTTGAAGTTACTAAAACCTGTCTGAAATTTTTCAAGGTTATGAGGTTTGATAACTTTGTCTTTCATACCCCAAATAAACAATGTCGGCTTGTCTGAAATTGTTTGCCTTTTGTTCCAAAGTTCTTCAAACCATGTCTGGTCGTTAAGTAAAGATTTGGCAAATGCCAATGCACCATTTCGTTTTGTCCTGTCAGCAAATGGTTTTGTATATTGCTTCAATAATTTTTCTGAAAGTTTAGTGTCGCCAAACGATTGAGGTAATATAAACTTTGGCGAAAAGTTTAAATACCGATAGAGAAAAGGTAATAAAGGACTTTTCAAAATCTTCTTCAGTTTTATGTAGTCAGGGTCGTGTTCACTGCTCCACAACCACGAATTAAGAATGATTAGATTTTTGATTTTTTCAGGATGTTGAATGGCAAAGTTTAACCCAATAGGACCACCAAAATCGTGAACAACTAGCGTGATATTGCTAAATTGCTTTTCAATCACAAATTTTTCAAGTGTATTGCTGTGGTTTTGCGTTGAATAATCGTAATGTTCGGGCTTGTCCGAAAGCCCAAAACCAATGTGATCAATAGCAATGCACCTGTAATTTTCTTTCAGTTTTTTAATGACGTTGCGATAATCAAAGCTCCAAGAAGGTGTTCCGTGAATGAACAAAACGGTTTCGCCTTTACCTTCGTCAATGTAGTGCAACTTTTGTCCGTTGATGTCAAAATAGTTTGAAGAGAACGGATACTCTAATTTGTCAAGCCAATTATTTGCCATAAGTGAAGATTTTAGTGTTATAAACTTTGGCAAAGTTCGTTATCATTCAGAAAACAAAAGTTGGTCTATACTAACATTAGAATTTTATGGTATTAAACAGTTTGCTAAAATTAGTAGGGGCAATGCCTAAATACGAAGCAATATATTTATGCGGCACAAGTTTAAGCAAATGTGGGCTACGTTGGCAAAAAGTTCTATAACGTTCTTCAATAGTCATACTATGCATTTCAATATGTCTGTTAATCATACCTGCTAAAACTGCTTCCGTCATTCGTCTAAAAAGTCGTTCAATTTGCTGTGATTGGTCAAACAGTTTTTGAAGTTCGTCAAATGTGATATACTCCAATTCGCTGTCTGTTAGACAAGTCAAAAAATATTTTGATGAATTTTGAAACGAAAACGATTCGGGAATTGCACACAAGTTTGGCGGATAGGTAAAAGCAATTACGTGTGTTTTACTCTCTGCGTCAAAGAACGACATTTGAACTCCACTTTTTACAAAATAGAGTTCTCTCTGTATTTGTCCTGCAACCGTAATTAAATCTCCTTTCTTGAAAGATTTTGATTTTAAGTTTTTGGTCAGCAAGTTGTAATCTGCAATGTCTATTTCGTGAAAAAGTTTAAAATATTCGTATCGTTCCATTTTATATTCGTGTCGTCATAAAATCACAGTTAACGTTTTCGGGCTTTGCATTCGGGCGGATTTAGGAGTACAAAACTGTCTGCCACCACTGAACTTGATACGAAGCACAAAGCTCCAAGTTTGCAGGTCACCCCGCCTGACGCAAAACTCGTGTTATAGCCAGTTGTTCTCATTCTGTCGTCAATGTTTTTAGTCCTTCAAATATTTCCAAGTATTGTTTTTTGTCAAACGTAAAAGGTCCGATTTCTTTATAGTCAGTCAAGTCGGGTTCTGAATAATTGTTTTCATAACCAAAGTCTTTCCAAATTACGTTTTTCTCTGTCACTTCAATTTTTGCGGTTATTGCACCGCAACCAATGTCGCCACACTCAGGACAAACATAAAAACAAGTCCGCCCAGTTTCTAATTCAGGTTTAAAAAGTCCTAAAAACTGGTCTATTTGTGTGTTCTCGTATTCCTTGTTGTCGGTCCAGCCGAAAGTTCCGATTAAGTCAAAGTCTGGAAGTCCAAAAAGTTGCCCGAGAGATTGTCCTGATACAATAAAGTCAATATATTTTCTGTCCGCTTTTGTCGAGCCGTTCTTGAAAGTTTCACCTTTTCTATATCCGTGTCCTAATATTAGTGTGTCCATTTGCAATTGTCTTTCTATTCGGATTTTTTCTATTTCCTTACTTTCAAAACCTTCTTTATAATTGACGACTTTTTTCCTAATGCGGCTATGTCTGAGTTCGGGACGTTATATTGTTCTTCAGGTTCCTTTTTTGTCAGACCTTTAATGTCTTTGTACGTTGTATGTATGCTTCTTGACATAATGCTCGTTTTTTTTACAATTGGCTATTACGTTCCCACGCTTTGCGAAGGAAACGATCTTTTAAATTATTTTTAATTGCGATCCAAGATCGTTTTCTTTTCAAGATTATTCGTTTTTCGTTACCAAAATTTCAGCTCTTTTGCCAAACGTGTTAGCAGATGCCCTTTAGTCAACGAACGTTTCTCGGATGACACGTTTTCATTCGCGTATTTCCTTTTCTGTAAGCGAACCAAACTTTTTACAATACGAATTTTGTCGATAGTTCTTATTTGATCAATGACAACCCAACCTTCTTGACTATTGTGTTTAACTTTTACTCTAGTTGGATATTTTCTGCTAGTTGAAGTCATGGGTGCAATGACAACAGTTCGTAAATTGTCATTTATTTCATTGGGAGAAACAATAACACATGGTCGCGTTTTTTGAATCTCACTTCCTAGAGTTGGATCAAGATTAACCAAAACTATTTGATATTGTTTTACTTCCATTCGTCAAAGTTTTCATCTTCAAAAACATCATTCATTAGGAGTTGATCATCACCATTTTCATGCATCTTTTGAAATGCTTTATCCCAACCCTTGCGAGGTTCGGAAATTGGACGCAAAATGATTTGTCCTTTTTCCAGGATCAATTCAATTTTGTCGGTGATATTATACCTCTCCAGAATTGTTTTAGTTAATCGAAAACCCTTTGAATTCCCTATTTTAATGATTGAAACTTCCATAACTTATTTTTTATGTAATTACAAAGTTATTACAAATAATTCAATTTACAAAGTTTGGTTACAGGTTATGGGTGGTTTCTGCTAACGGTTTGCCGCTTTGCGAAGGCGGAGATTTTCAGCACTAAAATCCATTAAATGCACAAAGATTGAATGTAGCACTTCACTGTCATAGAAGCACTGCACCGCCACTTTTGGGTAGGTGCTGTTATGGGTAGTGCCTTTCATTCACATTTGATTATTTTATTGTCATTACCCAAATTCTTGTCTAATTCGGTCGCCTTTTTAAAGTCTGCACATGCTTTTTCTTTCTGTCCAATTTCCCATTCCGCTTTAGCCCTTTGATATAAAGCTAAGCTTGGATTTCCTAAATTGTCAACTGCAATTGTCCAGTCTGCGATAGCATTTTGATACTTCCCAAGTGCATAGTAAGAATAGGCTCTCATGTCATGCAAGTTAATTGCAGAGTTCTTGTCTGCATATTTTAGTGCAGTTGTCAGGTCAACAATCGCTTTGTCAAACTCTTTTATTTGTTGATACAGTCTTGACCTATTTCTGTAGGCTTGCCAAAATTTTGAATTAAGTCTAATCGCTTCAGTGTAGTCAGCAATACTTTGCTTAATGTCTAAAGAGTCAATATTCTCTGAATTGGTCTTTAATTTGTCATTGGCAGCGTAGAACAAACTGTCCGCCTTTTTTTGATTTTGTCCATTACAGGAGTTTAAAGTCAAACTTAAAATTAGTATTGTCAAAATATTTCTCATGTCTTTATTGGCATTTCCCATAACGGTTTCGGGCTTTGCGTTCGGGCGGGTTTCGGAGCACACCGCGAAGCAGCACCGAAGGTAAAACTGTCAATCAGCACTACACTTGAATGGTAGCACAAAGCTCCAAGTTTGCAAGTCACCCCGACTGACGCAAAACCCGTGTTATAGGGCGTTTTTCTTTTCATTGTCTATGGAAATTTAAGTCCAAGTTCGTTAACTTCTTTGTCAACCTTTACCCATTCAACTCTTTTGTCAATGTCGTTTGGAACTTTGCTTGTAATCATAAAAAACCTTGTTAAAGAGAAAACTTCAACTGTCCGCTTGTTGTAACCTAATGCACCAACGTCCTGCATTTGAAACTCTACAGTGTTGAAACTTAAATGTCCGTTTTGGTATAAAATTGTCTGTGTCCGCCAAGCACCTTTAGAGAACAAAATTTTCATAGGTCCAGCAACTAAAATTAAAGTCAGAACTATTGACGGAAAAACTGTCCATTTAATTTTTCCATTTCTTGACTTAATAGTCCAAGCATTCCAGATTAAAGTCAACGGTGTTCCAATTAAGAGTCCGAAGTAAACGAATGACTTTATGCTTTGGCTTTTAATGTCAAAACTTGTCAAGCTGTCCAATAGGAAAAGTACAACTGTCAAGCCGTAGATAATATTCAATATTTTGGTTGTTCTTGTCAAATCGTTGTCGTTTTTAAACTTGCCCGCTAACGGTTTGCAGCTACAAGAAGTTGGCGATTTCGGAGACGGAAACTTTCTGCCACCGATGAACTTGATACGAAGCACAAAGCTTCATTTAACCACTGAACCGCCAATTTCTTGTAGGTGCTGTTACCTGTTGGCGTTCTTCTGTCCGCTGTGTTTCTTGTCGTTGTCAATTAAAATATGTTGTCAAAAATATGATACTTAAATATGTCCAAAGTAACGAAAATATTATGTGCATAAACGTTTCAAATTTCTTTCCTTTCCATAAGTCAGTCGAGTAACCAAAAAACTGAATGAAAAGTCTAACAGTCCAGAATACGCCAAGTCCAAGTGATATTTTTTTGCCAAGATTGGTTTCATTTAGTTCGGAAGAAGATGTCAAGCAAAGTAGACCCATAAGTAATACTGTCAATGCGATGAAAAATGTATGTACTGTCATCATTTGTCGATTAATTAAGCTCAAAGATTTAAGTTCTTTGTCCCAGTTAAAGTACTTTGGAAAGACAATATGAACCAATGCCAAAGCAATTAATAAAACTCCAATTATTTTAAAATGTATTTCCATTAGTTGCAATTAAAGATTGACATAAAAGGTGTAAATTTTGTTTCTTTAAATGATGTAAACCCGGCTTCTTCAAATGCCTTTTTCCAAGTTGCTTTTGAGAAAAAATGTGTAAAGCCGATTGTAAATGCTACAAAGTTTGGATAGTCTCTCAAATGTTCCACCATAATTACATTGCCGTTTGGCTTACAAACTCTGCGACATTCTTTTAAAAATTGAACTTTTTCATCGTGTCTGCGAATTTCGTGGATTGCTGATAGTAAAAAGATATTATCAACTGAATTGTCATTTAAAGGAATTGAATTTGAATTGATTTGTTGTGTATTTGGATAAAACAAACTCACCTTTCTTGCTCGGATAATTGCTGGTTCAGTATGCTGTTTGGCGTTGTAGAAGTCATACACTTGAAGTTTGGAATTTGGCAAAATGCTTTCTATAATAAAACTTGTTTCGTCAAAGCCTGCGTTGATATTCAAATTGAATTTGTCTTTTGTATCTTCAATTTTCATTTTCTTTAACCAATCAAAATTGTAGAAGCCTGAGAAATCATAAACATAAGCGGAGACGAATAATGGCATAGTTAGTCCATAAATAAATGCCAAAACAACCAACAAATACAAGCTGTCAGGCCAATTGAAAATATACTTACTTACAATAATTAAGGCTAGTAATATGAACCCAGCCACATAAAAGTGTCGGTTGAAACTTAAAATATTTAATACTCCTTGAAAACTTCGTCTTTTTATTTCCATTTTTCAATTTTGCCTTTTTTCCAATAGTATGGAATGTTTTTAATAATGAAAGCATTTGCCAACAAAGGATTTTCAAGTTTTAGAGAACTTAAAAAATCGAAATTATAATCAATCACTTTGACTGGGTTTGGTGTCCAGTTTTGTCTTACTCCTTCTATCATTAGGACTTCTTTGGTTTCCTTGTTATAGGTAAATGTAAAGGGCAAAGGTCCAGCAAATCTTCTTGCTTCCTTCCAGTCTACAAAAGGGGAATGTTCAGGCAAAGAAATTTGTTCTTCCGTTTTGTCTATTGTGATTTTGAACTTTGATTTTTTCGAGGATATTTCTTTTGTGTTTTGCTGTTCAACTTGTTTTATATCCGTTGTGGTGTAGTTGTAATGTGTAAATATGTTTCCAAAAAATTCCATTTTCTTTTTGTCAGTTTCTGATTTCAGAATATACAAACCACGTAAATTTTTACCTGCATTATTCGTGTAGCGAACAAATACCCGATAACCAATTAGAAAAAAGTCGTTGCCCATAAATTTCGGAAAACCTTTTGGTCGCAATTCTTTTGTTTGAACCATTGCAACGGCAACAAAAGCCCATTTGTCTTGAAATGTGTCGAGCTGCAAACATTCTGGAATAAGATTTTGTAATTGTTCTTTAGGAACTGCAAAAGTTAAAACCAGCGAACTTTCAAAATACGCTTCAACTGCAAATGGATGATCTTTTAAAAATGCTAGCATCGAGTTAATTGAGTTGTTTTTTGTTGAGATAAAATTCGTTGTAGTAAACAACTAAAATAAAAATAAATGCAAAGAGTGAGTTTAGTTTCCCCCAAAGCAACAAGTCTGGTACAAGGATAAATTCAAGTATGTTCATTGTCGCAACTACTACGATTTGGGCAATAGCATTTAACTTTGTCTTATAGGCACTTAAAATCCAAACAGCCATAATGATTTCTGAAATTCCGATTAGAATTGTCAGTAGTCTGGAATGGTCGTCACCTAATATTCTTGCAACAATTTGTTCGTGTCTTGGAACAAGATTTAGAACCTTACAAAAAAGTCCGTTTGCAATCCAAACTGTCGCAATACAATAGGTCAATATTTTGTAAATTCTTGTCATTGTCATTGTTGGTTGTGTCGTCCGCTACGCTTGCAGGTAACGGTTTGCCGCTTTGCGAAGGCGGGGATTTTTAGCACTAAACTTCATTAAATGCACAAAGCTTGAATTTAGCACTTCACTTTCATAGAAGCACGAAACCCCCGCTTTTGTAAAACCGCTGTTAACACCAGTTATTCTATTCTTCTGTCCGTTCATTCTTTGTAATTTCTGCTATAAATGCTCCGATTTTGTCTTTGTAAACTTCTACTAAAAGATTTGCTCCGCCTTCTTGATATGTTCGCTTTATCTTCAACAAATATTTGTCGCCTTGCTTGTCGATGCTTAAAATTTCGTCATTTGCTCCAGCGTCATCTTTAAGTTCAAAGTAAGGATAACTGTCTTCGTAATTTTTGTTCTTGACCATTTTTACAAGTCCTTCGTAATTAACAGACTTGTCTGAGAAAACTACTGGAGTGTTAATTGAACAACCTGTTAAACCGTCATCGTCCGAAACTCCAATACCAAAATATCTTGTCGCAATAAATGAAATTTCGTTGTTGTCAATTTTTACAATTTTGTTTTGAGCGTGTTTAATTGGCTCATAAATTTTTCTTCCGTCAACATAGCCTTCAAAGTCTTTTGTCTTTATTTTGACATATTTGAATTCTTGGCAATAGTCGTCTGTTGGTTTGAGTTTATGGTATTTGTCACTCACTTCTGTTACATCTACAAATTGTTCATTTAAATATGAAATGTCTTTGATTTCTTTAAAGATTTCATCCAATAATTTTATGTTGTCACCGAGTAAAATTCCTTTTCCGTTGACTTTGTAAAAAGTGATTCTAGTTTGATTTGTGTCAGATGTAACGCCTTCTGCTTTTTCAGTTGTTTCTTGCTTCGTTTTGTTTTCTTGTTGTCCGCAAGAAATTAGTAAAATCAAACTCAATATTGTTGTAAGTCTTTTCATTGTCTGTGTTGTCTGTTATAATTGGTGTTAACGTTTTCTGGCTTTGCGTTCGGGCGGGTTTCGGAGCACTTCACTGTCAACCAAGCACAAACTTTGATAGAAGCACAAAGCTTGATTTAACCACTGAACCGCCACTTTTGGGTAGGTGCTGTTAGCTGCTGTATTTCTTATTGTCTCCGTCATTGCCAAATAAAAAAGTCAAATCCGTGTCCGTGATGCAGAACAGGTTCTTCAAAAACACTTTTACATATGTCCGTGAATGCAAATTTTGCCTTGTATTCCTTTCCTGGCGGATATGTCCCACCTTCAGCAAGTTCGAACGTCTGTCCGCTGCCTATATGAACAAAGGTTAGTTTTTTATTGCCAATCTGAAAT
>JACCDW010267980.1_pt1 | contig 13419 bp, 13 predicted proteins | sample 7449781 | NCBI WGS metagenome assembly JACCDW01 (sample SAMN15323449, study PRJNA562643) | freshwater metagenome | isolation source: river surface water | place: USA:Blue River Watershed | collected 2017-08-18 | reverse complement strand
TCCTCGCTGTTATTCCCTGTTCTGGAGTGATTAATTTTTCTGTAATCCCTTGTTGTAGAGACTGATGCCAGCTAAACGAGGGGATCATGAACCAAAATCCCTGTAAAATTCCCTGAAACAGGGTGAGACAATTTCGCCCAGACTAGCCGCTCCGCCAGTCGAATTAAGCGAGACCTGCACTCGGGTAAGCAAAATAACGCACATGGCATATGTGGCGCTCAAATATTTTCACGTCACACTGGCAGTAGCGAGTGTCATCCTGTTTCTCGTCCGGGCAGAAGCATCCGTTAACCGTTCGAGGATGCCGTCAACGCGATTTAGGGTACTGGCACATCTCGTCGATACGTTGTTGCTGGGGTTAGGCATTGCGCTTGTCTACAGGCTGTCGTTAAATCCACTTCACACCCCATGGTTGGCTGCCAAGCTGCTGGCAATTGCCGCATATATTGGATTTGGCACGGTGGTAATGAAAGCCAAAAACAAGCAGATCAAGAAACTGGCCTTGGTGTCGGCACTGGTATTGATCGCCTGTATTTTTCTGGTCGCTATCTTCAAAAACCCATTTTAGTCGAGATTATTCAAAGTACGCTGAAGCGAAGAAAGAGCGATTTATTCGCTTTATACTCACGATTCATCAACGCAAAGGAATAAAACCTTGAGCGGCACACTGGCACTGTTGATTTCTCTGGTTATCGCTATTGAAGTAGCAATTCCAGTGGGGACGTTTTTGCTCTTTAAAGGCCGCTACGATGATAAAACCCGGTTGTGGTTTATCAGTGTGATTTGTGCAAGTTCCTCGATTGTGCTCGTCTGCCTGCGCCCGTTTCTACCAGAATACTTATCGCATCAGATCCCCTGGATTTTCATGGTTGGTGGGTTTCTGCTGATGGTCGAAGCGATATCCCGTGAACTTCGACCTGGCGGTTCCTGGAAGACCTATTGGCTGGCTTTTATCCTATGGATTGTATTAGTTCACATAATTTACATTCTCGGGTTGTCGACTTCCCTTGGTTTTGTTGCCTACAGCCTTTGTCTTTCGCTGCTTTCATTCGTTTTGCTGGTGCAAATCTGGAAGATCCATAAACAGCATCCCAGTAAAAGTCTGCGAATTCTGCAGATTGGTTTTTTATTTTATTCGTTGCCTGCGTTGGCGCGTATATTTGCCTATTTATCAACGGGCTCGGTCGAGCAGCTGGATGTCTTTAAGTTCAACCCGGTGACCAACGTACTGGTCTTTACGTATGTACTGGCGGCACTTTTTGTGCCGTTTGGTTATTGGGGTTTTACGCTGGAAAAGTCTGAACGTGAGCGTGAACGTGCGAAGGCCGGAGAGGATAAGGCAACGCAGGAGGCAGACCGTTTTAGACAACTGGTTGAGGAGCGCGATCGATTGCTCGTGATGAATTCGCGTTTTTCAACTGTCAGTGCGCTTTCTTCTTTTTCGGCGATGCTGATTCACGACATTACGCAGCCCTTACAAACCTTGCAGTTGGGTTTGGAACGCATTCGTTCAAATCTTGTATCTGGCTCATCTCGCGATCAGTTGGAACGTGATGTGTTACATCTGGAATCCACGATGGATCGCGCGGGTGAGTTGGTTGTTGCTCTGCGACGCTTAATGCAAAGTGGTGAAGCGGTCGTTAAACCCGTTGCGGTTTTGCCACTGTTCAAGGAAGTCGATTCAATTCTCAGCAGTGAAGCGCTAAAACGTCGGGTTACGATTGCGCTGCACAATAATTTGCCACCGGAATGCCGTGTCAAGGCAGATGCGATCATGCTTCAGCGCATAGTGATTAATCTGATTTCTAACGCGTTGAATCAGTTTAGCGCGACAGGTACGAAGAGCCCGCAGATCGATATTCGACTCACCGAAGAAACGCTACACAATGAGCCCTTCGTTGTGGTGGAAGTCACAGACAATGGCGGTGGCTTTCCAGCAGAAGTTCTTGAGCGTGTCGGGCACCCCTGGTCATCCGAGCGCCAGGGTGGCTTGGGGTTAGCGCTGATGCTCACCAAACAATTGATGGGCATCTGGGGCGGACAACTGGAGATTGCTAATCGCACGGATGGGGCGGCAGGGGCAATCGTACGCATCCTGCTACCTAAGGCCTAGTTACCGAGCTTTTATTAAGGCATTCCCAAATTTGGGAATACCCTTTTCGCTAAAAATCCTTATGATGTCTATGGATACTAAAAAACCAAACATCGACCGTGCCAATTTTTAAACTTCCGCGAGAATGCGCCCACGGCAAGTGCCACGTCTATCTGATCGAAGACGATGCTGCATTGAGATGTGAGTTAAGCGCCACCTTAAAGAATACGGGACTGACCGTCCACGACTATGAGAGCGCTGAAACCTGTCTCGACGATGGCGTTGATTTGTCGCCTGCGGTCATTGTGTCGGATATGGTGTTGCCAGGGAAGTCCGGTATTCATCTCTTCCGGGAAATCCGGGAGCAGGGTATCGAAACACCGCTGATCTTTATTAGTGGCTATAGCGAACCCAAGCAGATTATCGACGGCATGAAACTCGGCGCGGTCGATTTTCTGTGGAAGCCGTTCAAGAGTGATGCATTGCTTGAAGTGATTGTCCGGTCTTTGAAGTTGGACTTGGCGCGCCAGGCGAACATCCGTCTCACGAGTGCAATTGATGCACGCTGGGCAGCACTTTCAGACCGTGAAAAGGACGTGTGCAAGTTGATGCTCAAAGGTTTTGGTAACAAGGATATCGCAGAGCAGTTGGGCATACGGCCGGATACCGTCAATAAGCACCGGATGAAAACACTGAAGAAGATGGGTGTTCCCGGTCGTCCGCAATTGATTGAATTGCTGAAGAGCTATCCCTTCGCGCAAAGCTGACGCCCTGACCCGGCTATTCGCTCAGTTTACGAATGTTGGGCCCGATAATTCGGGCGACCTGGCTGCCAGACGCCATATAGGGTTTAAGGCTGATGGGTGCATTACTGCTATTGACGATAACCGCGCCGGCATTGCCAATGACTAGCGCTTGTAGCTTGGCGGGTTCCAGATCCAGTGTGTCGCCAGGACGATAGACCTTTTCCTGTTTGCTGCCGTTCTTGTCGACAGATTGCACCCAGCTTGATTCATTAAATTTAATCAGGATGTGTCCTGGGGCAATGTTATCTGAGGCGACTGGCTTTTCTGCGGGCGTTGTTTTTACCGGCTCAGTTTTTTCTGGTGCATTTTGGGTGGGTACTGTTGGGGCAGGGGTGGCTGAAGCAGTCTCTGTGACCGGGGTTGGCGGCGCGATGGAAGGGTTAGGCTCTGTTGTTCTGGCAACAGGCTCGGGTTGCGGGGCAGCCGCGACCGGTTCGGTGAGCGTTGCTTTGTAGACCAGGGTAACGATGCCGAGTACGCAAAGCACAACCAGGGCAACACGAAAGCGCGAACTGCGCGGCGTGCCTTCCATGTTGACTTCGGCGGTTTCGGGCGCCGATGTTTTCGGCGTGGGGGTTGCCATTTCCGTCACGATTTCGACTTCGGTCACGGGGCGTCCGGGCTCCGGGTCGCTGCCAAAGAGCGTGAGCGAGGGCTTTTCTTCAAAGCCTAGGTATTGGGCGTATTTGTCGGCTGCCTGGCCGAACATTTTGGCGCTATAAAAACTTTGATGATTGGCTGTTTCTAAACCGATGACTTGCAGTTTTGAAAGCAGCAGTGCGTCGGCAATATCCTGCGGGCTCAGCTGGCGCGCGTTCCGTTCTGCGCAGAAACGCAGACCTAAGGCTTTTGCCTTATCGGGGTTGATTTCGAGGCGAACTTTTGCCTGAACGATCATGGTCGATGCCTGATGAAGATGTTTGGTTGAACGAATAGTACAACCTGATGATTCGTATGGATATTCCCGATTTTGGGAATATCCTTGTCAGGAACGTCTTGGGAAAGTTTCAGGCATGAAATCGATGCTCTGCCAACTTCTTTTCGAACCGGTGCAACTGCCTGCCCAACGTGGTCGTCAGATCAAGTTTGACAGCGACGAACCGGATATCCTGTTTACGACGGGGCCCATGGATGAACGGATCACGTTACTGATGCGCCATCGCGGCTACCCGATGTCGGCGCGCGAAATTGCCAGTGGCATTGGCAGCAATGCGTCTCAGGTCAACAAAGGCCTCAAAATTCTGATGGCCAGCGGCCACGTAGAAGTCGTTGATATGCTCGGTTGCGTTCGAGAGTACGTGTTGCGCTAAATCCCCCTGATACCGCGCACTCCCTTCGCCCGGCTTAGGCCGGGCTTTTTTATTCGTTCGTCATGATTTGGCTGTGCCTGATAACATCATGACTCGTGAGGCGTGATTTTGGCTCGGGGAGATTTTATGAAGCTTAATCAGCGGTTGGTCGGTGCGGCGATGAGCCTGCTGGCCGCCTGTGCATGGGCGGATGACGCAAAGAAGCATTACTACACCGACATTCCGGGCGTCGAGGCGCAGGTACTCATCAAGACGACCCGTTCCTGGAATGGGTCGACCTTGCCGGCCTACGGCGATGGCCAGCCCGAGGTGACGATTGTGCGCTATACCTTTGCGCCGGGCGCCTCGATTCCAATGCATATGCATCCGGTGATTAACGCCGGGGTCTTGCTCAAGGGCGAGCTTCTGGTGGTGACCAAGTCGGGTGAAAAAATCACCCTCAAGGCCGGTGAGCCGCTGGTGGAGCTCTTTAAAGAATGGCACTACGGGGTAAACCCCGGTAAGGAACCCGTCGATTTAATTGTGGTGTACGCCGGTACGGTCGGTACACCGCTGGTGATTCGTGAACAACCTACCGATAAGTGAGAACAACATGACCAAAGTAAAAGCCTATGGCGCTCAATCCGCAACCAGTCCTTTGGCGCCGCTCGAGATCGAACGCCGTAGTCCGGGTGCGGATGATGTGCAAATCGAGATTCTTTACTGTGGCGTCTGCCACTCGGATCTGCATACGGCCCGCAATGAATGGAAGAACACGCTCTATCCGTCGGTGCCGGGTCATGAGATCGTCGGGCGCGTGACCGCGGTTGGTAATCAGGTCAAGAAGTTCAAGGTTGGCGATCTGGCGGGGGTGGGTTGCATGGTCGATAGCTGTGGTCATTGCGCCTCCTGCGGCGACGGCGAGGAGCAGTACTGTGAGTCCGGATTTACCGGTACCTACAATGGCCCGGTCTTCGGCGGTGAGAACACGCACGGGGGCTATTCGCAAAGCATCGTGGTGAAAGAGTCGTTTGTGCTGCATATCTCGCATGATGCTGCCCAGCTCGCCGCTGTGGCGCCGCTGCTCTGCGCCGGTATTACGACCTATTCACCGCTTAAGCATTGGGGGGCCGGTCCCGGCAAAAAGATCGGCATCGTCGGCCTGGGTGGCCTGGGGCACATGGGCGTGAAGATTGCGCATGCGATGGGTGCGCACGTCGTTCTGTTCACCACCTCTGCTGGCAAAGTGGCCGACGCCAAGCGCCTGGGAGCCAACGAGGTGTGTATCTCGACGGACCCGGATCAGATGGCGAAGTACGCCAATCAGCTCGACTTTATTCTGAACACGGTGGCAGCACCGCATCCGCTGGATCCGTACCTGCAGTTGCTCAAGAAGGACGCGACGATGACGCTGGTGGGCGCACCAGCCGAACCGCACCCGTCGACGGAAGTATTTAATTTGATTTTCAAGCGCCGCCAGCTGGCCGGCTCGTTGATCGGCGGTATTGCCGAAACGCAGGAGATGCTGGATTTCTGTGCCAAGCATGGCATTGTGTCGGATATCGAAATGATTCCGATGAATGTCATTAACCAGGCCTACGAGCGTATGCTCAAAAGTGACGTCAAATACCGTTTTGTGATCGACATGAAATCGCTGGCTTAGCGGCCAGTTTGTAAAAACCGACCTGAGTTTGATGTAAATCAAAAAGGGTCGGTTTATTTGCAGGCGGGGTCATTGAGCAGCATGGCTATCGGGCGTATCTTTAAAGTTTAACTTTCTCCCGTTACGCTCGATGAAACAAAAGACCACCCCTCAAAGCCGCGCCACCAAGACCCGTCAAAACACCGCCAAGAAGCCTGCTGCAAAGACTGCAGCCAAGGTTGTCGCTAAGGCCGCATCTGGTGCTGTACGTCAATCCAAGGCGCTAAAACCGCGCCGTGTGGGCGCGGGCGATATTCCGCCGTCGATGCAGCCGGAAGCACTCGTGAACTATATGGTGACGCGTGGCGAAGATGCCGCCGAGGCGCGCCATGTGGGGGCCTTGAAGGATGTTTTGTCGGGCTATATCCCCGGCAAGGTCAAAGAGGTGGCCGATAGTCTGGCGGCGATTATTGATGGTGCATCACCCGATGAAATTGCGGTATTGCGCAAAGCGCTGGTGCAGCGCCCCGACATGGATGTGAAGAATTACGGCTCAGCCGATGAGGAGCTCGCCGATGATTGGCGGCAGGGCGGTTACCCCTATAAAAACCTCATGCTTCGTAAGAACTACGAGGCCAGAAAATATCAGTTACAGGTTGAACTATTGAAATTGCAGGCCTGGGTGAAAGAAACCGGCCAGAAGGTGGTGATCTTGTTCGAGGGTCGTGATGCGGCCGGCAAGGGTGGCACGATCAAGCGCTTTATGGAACATCTCAACCCCCGGGGTGCGCGCGTGGTGGCGCTCGAGAAGCCCTCGGAGATCGAGAAGGGGCAGTGGTATTTCCAGCGCTATATTCAGCACCTACCGACAGCTGGCGAGATCGTATTGTTCGACCGTTCCTGGTACAACCGCGCAGGTGTCGAGCGAGTGATGGGGTTCTGTACCCAGGAAGAGTACGACGACTTCATGCGTCAGGTGCCCGAGTTCGAGCGGAACCTCACCCGAAGCGGCATCCATCTCTTCAAGTTCTGGTTCTCGGTGAGCCGCGATGAGCAGCGTCGCCGCTTTAAAGAGCGCGAGAAGCATCCGCTCAAGCAGTGGAAGCTGTCGCCGATCGATAAGGCGTCACTGGATAAGTGGGACGACTATACGATGGCCAAAGAGGCGATGTTCTTCGCCACCGATACGGCTGATGCGCCCTGGATTGTGATCAAGTCCAACTGTAAGAAGCGGGCACGACTCAACGCCATGCGCTATGTATTACACCGCCTGGCGTACAGTCAGAAAGATCCGGAAAGAATCGGCTCGGTGGATCCGCTGATCGTCGGCCGCGCCAACGTGGTGTACGAGATATCCGAGGGTATTGAGAAACCATTACTCTAAACTGTCATATGCCGGCGCTATAATGCCGGCTTTGATGGCCTAGAGGATGTTGCCGTGATCATGGTTGAAGACGATATCGGTTATACGATCGATAAGCTGGAAGTTGGCATGAGCCGCAGTTATGCCAAGACGGTGACCGAAGCCGATATTCTGATGTTTGCGGCCGCTTCGGGTGATATGAATGCGGTGCATCTCAATCAGGAGTTTGCCGAGCATACGGCGTTTCATGGGCGTATCGCCCATGGCTTGCTCACGGCGGGCATTGTGTCGGCCTGTATTGGTAACAAATTGCCCGGACTCGGTACGATTTACCTGTCGCAAACACTGCGCTTCAAAGCACCCGTGCATCCCGGTGATACCGTGCGCGCCATCGTGACCGTGAAATCGCTCGATGTTGAAAAGAATCGCGTGGTGCTGGATACGGTGTGCCAGGTTCAAGGCAATACGGTGCTCGAAGGCGAAGCGACGGTTTTGGCACCGAAACGTCCCAAGGAACAATAACGTGAAGCAACACGAAATCATTGATCGTGCGATTAGCGCTCGTCGCTCGGTGCGGGCGTTTCTGGATACACCTGTTGATTTGGCGGTGGTGCGTGAAATTCTGCAAGTGGCATCGCGCGCGCCTTCCGGGACCAATACGCAGCCCTGGAAGGTGTACGTGTTAACCGGCGATGCCAAGGCACGCTTGAGCGCCGAGATTATCGAGACCTTTATGGATCCGGTCAAAGCGGCAGAGCACCATGAAGAGTACGACTATTACCCGAAAGAATGGATCGAGCCGTTTATCGGCCGTCGGCGCAAGGTGGGTTTTGACCTCTATGGGCTGTTAGGCCTGACCAAAGACGACAAAGCCGGGATGAAACGGCAGCATGCCCGCAATTACCAGTTCTTCGATGCACCGGTGGGGCTGATTTTTACGATCGACCGCATCATGGGCAAGGGTAGTTATCTGGATTACGGCATGTTCATGGAGAACATTATGATCAGCGCTGTTGGTCATGGTCTGGCAACCTGCGCCCAGGCGGCTTTTAACCAGTTCCACAAGATCATCGAGTGTCAGCTGAATCTGCCGGCCAACGAGGCCGTGGTCTGCGGCATGGCATTAGGTTATGAAGACAAGCGCGCCGTCGAGAATACGCTGAAGACGGCACGGGCATCGGTAGACGAGTTCGTGACCTTTGTGTCCTGACCAAATAAGGTGGGCATGGCATCTGTGCCGTGCGTGACCCAACAAAAAGCCCGGCCAGTCTAGAACCTGAGCCGGGCTTTTTGTTGATGCGGGTGTTGCTTAGGCGCGGGCGGCCTTCAGTGCAGCATTGAGCGTGGCGCTTGGACGCATGACGGCTTTGCACTTCTCCGAATCGGCCTTGTAGTAGCCACCGATGTCGACCGGCTTGCCTTGTACCGTTTTCAACTCGGCCACGATCTGGGCTTCGTTGTCGGTCAGGGTCTTGGCCAGGGTCTTGAACTTGGCGGCCAGCTCCTTGTCCTCGGTCTGGTTCGCCAGCTCCTGTGCCCAGAACATGGCCAGGTAGAACTGGCTACCCCGGTTATCGAGCTCGCCGGTCTTGGGCGAGGGCGACTTATTGTTGTCGAGCAGCTTACCGGTGGCCGCATCCAGCGTTTTAGCCAGCAGCTTGGCGCGGGCATTACCGGTCTTGAAGCCGAGGTCTTCCAGCGAGACGGCCAGCGCCAGGAATTCGCCCAGCGAATCCCAACGCAGGTGGTTTTCTTCGGTCAGCTGTTGTACGTGCTTCGGCGCCGAACCGCCAGCGCCAGTTTCGTACATGCCGCCACCGGCCATCAGCGGCACGATCGACAGCATCTTGGCCGAGGTGCCCAGTTCCATAATCGGGAAGAGGTCGGTCAGGTAGTCACGGAGGATATTGCCGGTAACCGAGATGGTGTCCAGGCCGCGAACAACACGCTCCAGGGTGTAACGCATGGCGCGCACCTGCGACATGATCTGGATGTCCAGACCGGTCGTATCGTGATCTTGCAGGTACTTCTTAACCTTCTTGATCAGTTCGGCTTCGTGCGGACGGTACGGATCCAGCCAGAAGATGGCCGGAGTGTTCGAGTTACGGGCGCGGGTGACAGCCAGCTTGACCCAGTCGCGGATCGGCTCGTCTTTGACCTGGCACATACGCCAGATGTCGCCCTTCTCAACGTTTTGTGTCAGTAGCACTTCGCCGGTGTCGATGTCGACGATGTTGGCGATGCCGTCTTCGGCGATTTCGAAGGTCTTGTCGTGCGAACCGTATTCTTCGGCTTTTTGCGCCATCAGGCCGACGTTCGGCACGGTGCCCATGGTAGTGGGGTCGAAGTTGCCGTTGGTCTTGCAGAAGTTAATCATCTCCTGATAGATGTGGGCAAAGGTCGATTCCGGCATGACGCACTTGGCGTCGTACTGCTTGCCATCGGCGCCCCACATCTTACCGCCTGCACGGATCATGGCCGGCATGGAGGCATCGACGATGATGTCGTTGGGCGAGTGGAAGTTGGTGATGCCCTTGGCCGAGTCGACCATGGCCAGTTCCGGACGGTGTTCGTGGCAGGCGTGCAGATCGCGGACGATTTCTTCCTGCTTGGAAGCCGGCAGGGTTTTGATCTTTTCGAACAGATCGACCATGCCGTTATTGACGTTGATGCCCAGCTCTTCAAAGAGTTTGCCGTGCTTTTCGAAAGCGTCCTTGTAGTAGATCTTCACGCAGTGACCAAACACGATCGGGTGCGAGACCTTCATCATGGTTGCCTTCACGTGCAGCGAGAACAGGATGCCTGATTTGCGGCAATCTTCCATCTCGTCTTCGTAGAACTTGCACAGTGCCTTCTTGCTCATGAACATCGAATCGATGATCTCGCCGGCCTTGAGGGCCACTTTCTCTTTGAGGACGGTGGCTTTACCGCCTTTGGCGATCAGTTCCATGCGAACATTACGCGCTTTGTCGATGGTCATCGACTTTTCGCCGTGATAGAAGTCGCCGGTGTGCATATGCGAGACGTGCGATTGCGACCATTGGTTCCACTTGCCCATCGAATGCGGGTGCTTCTTGGCGAAGTTCTTCACGGCCTGCGGTGCGCGGCGATCCGAGTTACCCTCGCGCAGCACCGGGTTGACGGCCGAGCCCAGGCACTTGCCGTATCGTTTGGCGATCTCTTTTTCTTCGTCGGTCTTCGGGTCTTCCGGGTAGTTCGGAATCTTGTAACCCTTGGCTTGCAGTTCCTTGACGCAGGCTTTGAGCTGCGCCACCGAGGCGCTGATGTTCGGCAGCTTGATGATGTTGGTGTCGGGCAGCAGGGTCAGTTTGCCCAGCTCGGCCAGATTGTCGGGCACCTTCTGGTCGTCCGATAGAAATTCGGAAAATTCGGCGAGGACACGGGCAGAAACGGAGATGTCGCTCTTGACGATCTCGATGCCTGCCGGCTCGGTAAAGGTACGAATGATGGGTAGAAAGGAACAGGTCGCGAGTAACGGTGCTTCGTCCGTCAATGTGTAAATGATCTGCGACTTCTTGTCAGCCATGGTGTCCCCTTGATAGTTCAAGTCGTTGTTATGAAGGGCTCGTTGCGCGAGCCGCGTTGTGCCGTCAGCATCGTGCGGCAGAACGTATGAGTATCCGCACCGGAGGCCTGCTCGTCAATGCTTCAGGCCCTAAAAATGCCCAGAATCGCTGCCTTTTTCAGGCCTTTTTGAGTCGCCAGAGCGTGGTGATTTCCTGCGATCGGGCTTTGTGCAGTGCGTCAGTGTTGTTGCGGGTTTTGGGATGACGGGGGCGGGTCTCTCGTCGGTCGGCGACAACGAGTCCGGCGTCTTTGATCCAACCCAGTAATTCGTGACGACTACGCAACCCCAGGTGCTCGGCGATGTCCGACAGAATCAGCCAGGCTTCCCCGTGGGGCGATAGCCGTTCGGCAGCACCCGCCAGAAAGTGGCGCAGCATGCGCGAATCCGGGTCGTAAATGGCCGCTTCTACCGGGGAGGTGGGGGTGGCCGGTAGCCAGGGTGGGTTGCAGAGAATGAGATCAGCAAGCGCCGGGGCGTCGGTGATGGTTGGGAATAGATCGGCGCGAACGAGCCGGACCTGATTGCTGTAACCAAGACGCTGCAGATTATCTTCAGCGCAGGCCAGGGCTCGCGGATCGAGATCGGTGCTGATGATCTGTGGGATGCCACGTTTGGCAAGCACGGCGCTCAGCACGCCAGAACCGACACCAATGTCGAAGGCCGTATGACAGGGCTGGGGCGGCGGCGCCTGAGCGACCAGATCGACGTATTCGCCGCGCACGGGCGAGAACACGCCGAAGTGTGGGTGAATGCTGGCATCGAGTGCTGGTACATAAGTCCCTTTTTTGCGCCACTCCCAGGCGCTAATGATCGCCAGCAGGCCGCGCAGGCTGATCACGGCATCTGGGGCGCCGGTGACGGGTTCGCCCAAGGCGGCCAAGCAGGCTTCGACAACCTGCTGACTCCGGCTGAGGGGGATGTGGTAGTCGGCCGTGAGCGGCACCAGTAACCGGCCAAGCAGCGTTGCACGGCGGCCTTGCGTCGCGCGGTGGCGTTCAAAAGCTTCAATGGCAGTCTTCGCGGGCGGGGGCGCGTTTCTGGGCGGCCGGTCGACGCGCCGGGTCAGTGCTTCGAGCAAGTGGCGGGCGTTGGGGTAATCACCGCGCCAGAGCAAGGCCGTGCCAGCCTGCACGTGTTTGAAGGCGGCATCGGCCGAGAGGGTGTCGTTAACCACCACGACCTGTTCGGGGGGCGGTAGACCGGCTTCAGAGATCCAGCGCGCCTGATGCGCTTGTTGCGCTTCCTGCCAGTGGATCATGGGAATGTCATCGTGGGGCATGCGGCATTGTAGGCAACTTGGTATGCTCCCGCATCATGTCGCCCCCGATCTGGTATCTCTATCTGCTGGAATGCGCCAATGGCGCTTACTACGCTGGTATCACCACGGATGTGGCGGCGCGCTTTGCCGCGCATCAATCCGGCAAGGGTGCGCGTTATACGCGGGCGAACCCGCCGGTGCGCATTGTTGGGCAGGCGTCGTACGCCGATCGTTCGGCGGCTTCGAAAGCCGAGTGGCAACTGAAGCAGTTGCCGCGTGAGGCCAAGCCGGGGTTCTTTAGCTCTGGAGACACAGATCCGGATCCGAAGACAGAAGCGTTGTGATCAAATCCCTGACGCTGCGGATCTGGTTACCAAAGGGCAGATCACCAACCCCGCGAAAGAACAGCCCCTTGTTGCCTTCGCCCTTGTAGGCGAGCGTGAGCTGGTGATCAATGCAGAACTGGCCGACTTTGCCGTTGCCATCGCGTAGACCGCAATGAGCCAGGCAATCGAACGATTTGATGCACTGCGCCTTTTCTTTCGCGCGTGCCTGCAGCTTTTCGACTTTTTCCAGATAGTGGGCGAGCCAAGGTGTTTTGACGGCACGTGCCGGTAGACCGGCCACGCTGATGAACTCGACCATATCCTGTTCGCGCGCGCCCGCGAGAATTTCTTTAAAGGCAAGGCTGGCGTCGCCCTCTGCTGTTACGGCAAACGCGGTGCCGAGTTGTGCCGCAGCGGCGCCCAGTGACTGCATCCGTTGAATGTCGCCATGCGAGCGAATACCACCCGCCGCAATAATCGGTACCTGGTCTTCAAGCCCCAGTTCGCGCAATACCGCAAGGGTTTCAGGGATGACAATTTCAAAATCGAACCGGGCATCGTGAAGATCGCTGACCGATGCTGCACCCAGGTGGCCCCCGGCATAACCCGGATGCTCGATGACAATGGCGGCCGGCAGCCGGTTCGCCCGTGCCCATTTTTTAAGAATAATTTTGACGCCGCGGGCATCCGACAGAATAGGGATCAGTGCGACATTCGGGTAATCGGCTGCCAGGTCGGGGAGATCCAGCGGCAGACCCGCGCCGACGACCAGTGCGTCAGCACCCTCCTGGAGGGCAGTGGCGACGTAATCCTGATAGGCTGACAGTGCCTTCATGACATTCACAGCAATCATGCCGCGACCTTGGGACAGCGCCTTGGCGACGCGGATTTCGCGGCGGAGCGCTTCCTGATTGGCGGCTTCGATCTGGGCTTTACCCATTTCGCCGCGTGCGCGCCGGGTTTGTTCCGCCAGATCGGGATGTAGGTGGCGCAGATCCACCGACGCGATCGTGCCGATGCCACCGCAGGCCGCTACCGTGCCGGCCAGTGAGCC
>JACCDW011140932.1_pt1 | contig 13420 bp, 13 predicted proteins | sample 7449781 | NCBI WGS metagenome assembly JACCDW01 (sample SAMN15323449, study PRJNA562643) | freshwater metagenome | isolation source: river surface water | place: USA:Blue River Watershed | collected 2017-08-18 | reverse complement strand
ATTTGGTTTTCAGTCCGAGGCCTACGCAGGTTTAGAAACGGGCATGAAAGACCGCGTTTCTTATGTGCTCAAACAAGATAAAATCCGTTTGGTACTCACTACGCCTTTAACTGAAGGCGGTGAGCTCAATGCGCACATCAATGCACATGGCGATGGCGTCAAAGTTGTTGCTTTATGGGTTGATGACGCCACCAAAGCGTTTGAAGAAACCACCAAAAGAGGTGCGAAGCCCTACATGGAACCAACCCGCGAAGAAGACGCGAATGGTTGGGTAGTGCGCTCCGGAATTTACACTTATGGCGAAACCGTCCATATTTTTGTAGAGCGCCACAACTACGAAGGCATCTTTTTACCGGGCTACAAAAAATGGGAATCGCATTACAACCCCGAGCCTGTTGGCCTCAAATTCATTGACCACATGGTGGGTAATGTTGGTTGGAATGAAATGAATGATTGGGTCGAGTTTTACGGAAAGGTAATGGGCTTTGCTCAAATCGTTTCTTTCGACGACAACGACATCTCTACAGACTACACTGCCCTGATGTCTAAAGTGATGTCTAACGGAAACGGCCGCATCAAATTCCCGATCAACGAGCCAGCCGAGGGCAAGAAAAAATCGCAAATCGAGGAATACATCGACTTTTACAACGGCCCGGGCGTGCAGCACATTGCAGTTGCTACCAACGACATCGTTGCCACCGTTTCAGCCATGCGTGACCGCGGCGTAGAGTTTTTGTATGTTCCAGAAACCTATTACGAAGATTTATTGGAGCGCGTGGGTCAGATAGACGAAGACGTCGAGCTCTTGAAGTCTCATGGCATTTTAATTGACCGCGACGACGAAGGTTATTTGTTGCAGTTGTTTACCAAGCCAGTTGTAGATCGCCCAACAATGTTCTTTGAAATCATTCAAAGAAAAGGCGCTCAATCTTTTGGCAAAGGAAATTTCAAAGCACTATTTGAAGCTATTGAGCGCGAACAAGAAAACCGCGGTACGCTTTAATGATCAATTGAATAAATTCAAATAAAAAAGGGGCTCCAGAAGAGCCCTTTTTTAGTTTAAAGTTGTTGAAGCAGGGCTGCAAATTCTTGGTAAATACCTTCTTGCTTGTCTTCGTTGTATGCTTTTTGGATGGCTTCAACAATGACCGAAATTTCTGTAATGCCGTCGGCCTTCAAACGATTCATTACTTCTTGAATGACGGCAGGCCGTGGCCCCCAAGTGAATACTTCTGCACCGTTTTCATCTAGGCAAATCAATTTTGGGATAGCTCTGCCGCCATTTGTCAGGTAGGCATCCATGATTTCTAGGTGCTCGTCGCGCAAAATATAATGCGTTTCGATACCCCCAGCAGCGAGTGCTAATTTTTCAATCGCAGGAACACACTGTGCTGCATCGCCACACCAAGGTTCTGTAATGGTAATCCACCTCCAGTTGTTAGACTTTTGCTTCAAGAGTTCAGCAAGATGGGCAGGTATTTCTACCGTTTTATTAAGGCGCTTCATGCGCTGAAAGTTGAGCTTTGTGAAGTGTATGTAGGGTGCACTTTGGTTAGGGCCGCTAGTGCGTTCTTCTGAAACTAGGAGTTCTGAAAGTTGCATGTAGCCGTCGTAGTTCATGGCTTGGGCGAGTAATTCGCTAGTGAAGAGGTCTTGAGATTGCATATAGGCTATAGTGTTGCGTTATTTTCTTGCAAAATTACGCATAGAATAATTGCCATTTTCTAAAAGCACATTTTAAATATCAAGAAGATTTTGTATATTTGCACCCACCAAAATGGAGGTTGTAGCTCAGTTGGTTAGAGCGTCGGATTGTGGTTCCGAAGGTCGCGGGTTCGAGACCCGTCTTCCTCCCCAAAAAACAAAGCCAGTAGTTTTACTGGCTTTTTTGTTTTATAATTTCCCTAAAGTCTTTTCGCACAATTCTTCGAGAAATGGGGGTAAAGTATCTTTCTCCCACGGATGAGTGGCTCCAAAAACATGATCTGCTCCATGTATTTCAAGGACCTTTGTACTCGATGCCTCCTCTAATTCATAGGCTTCTGAAATAGGTACTGAAAGGTCTTGATCTCCGTGAAAAACAGAGAGTTTCTTGCCTAGTTTTTTTGCGGTTTTAAGGATTGCTAGATTTTCTTGATTGGCTATGAAATCGGCATATAATCCATATTGCTGGGGAAGGTTTTGATTGGTTCGGCCATTTTTCACAAAGCGTATGCCCGACTTTTCCCATTCGCTTAGTTCATTGCCTGTCGGGAAACGTCTTGCGATATCGCAGATGCCTGCCCATGTACAGACTTGACCAAGCGCGGACTTAAAGTTCCAATGTTGGCTGGTTAGAATGGCGGTGCCTCCACCACGTGAATGCCCGATCAAATGAATGCGCTCCCAGGTTTGATGAGTGGCTTCTAAATGACCAATTAATTGAAGGGCATCTGCAATTTCAAACGAATAGGTATTTTGACCAAAAGCCTCCAAATCGACAAATTCGGTGGGCTGAGCTAGTGTAGTGCCATTATGGCTGAGGTTGAAGCGGCAGAAGTCATATCCGGCAGCGTTGAAATAATCTTGGACTAAATGCCAAGCGCCCCAATCCATGAAGCCCATAAATCCGTGTATAAACACAATTAATTCCTTGGCGTGGTCTCTTTGTGTCAATGTATAAAGTGCTCTGCGTTGCTGAGCACCGATGAATATATTTTTTTCCATTGTTTTTACTTGATCATTAACATGAACCTTGTACAATATAAACAAGGTCTGCGCTGAGCCGAAGGTAACCAAAATCATAACAAAATATATATTGTTGTCCGCTTTTGGCCTGTTTGGTGTGGGTATGGTATTCGAAGTGATAACCTTTGGTTCGCAAATCGATTTCCATGACTCGTCTGCGTTTCTCGATCAGAAGGTAATGGGCGAGAATTTGCTGGTTTTGCACTAAAATCCGATTGATTTGTCTTTGTTGCGCCAATTTTTGCGCATAATAACGGTTGTTGAATTGGTTGCGGCACTGGTCTGAGCAGAACTTTTGATCGCGTCTGCCTTTGAGTTGCACCCCGCATTCCCGACAGTTTCGTTTAGAAAGGTAGCTATCCATATGAACCAAACGCATTTAATTGGGTTTAGTATATAGTGCATTGATTTGATACACTGAAATTCTGGTGAGAACCAAAAAAAATCTTCGATCAACTCCGTAAAATATGCAGTAAAAGAGCACTTTGGCTCGAAAGTTTGTAACGCATGAAAAAAAAATGCGTTGAAGGCGAACCTTTCTGCATTTTATCAGTACAAGGGAAGGCAATTAGAAAATATGAGGCAGTTAAAAATCGCAAAACAGGTCACCAACAGAGAGACCGCATCATTAGACAAGTATTTACAAGAAATTGGTCGCGTCGACCTCATTACCGCTGATGAAGAGGTAGAGCTTGCGCGCAAAATCAAAGCCGGTGACCGCGTCGCATTAGAACGCCTCACCAAAGCCAACTTGCGCTTTGTGGTTTCAGTAGCCAAACAGTATCAAAATCAAGGTTTGGCCTTGCCAGACCTCATCAACGAAGGGAATTTAGGATTGATCAAAGCCGCAGAACGCTTCGACGAAACCCGCGGTTTCAAATTCATTTCTTACGCTGTTTGGTGGATCCGCCAGTCTATTCTTCAGGCTTTGGCAGAACAAGCGCGCATTGTGCGTTTGCCCTTGAACAAAATTGGCAACATCAACAAAATCAACCGTGCTTATTCAGAACTCGAACAAAAATTCGAGCGTCCGCCTTCTGCAGACGAACTTGCTGAGTTCTTGAATGTCACGCCAGAAGAAGTGAAACAAACGCTTTCTCAAAATGGTCGTCACATCTCTATGGATGCGCCGTTAATTGAAGGTGACGACTCGACATCTACAATGTACGACGTCATGCAAGGTGACTCACTCCCTGGTCCAGAAGCCAGCCTAACCCTAGAGTCTTTGCGCTCAGACATCCGCCGTTCACTCACGAGTCTTACGCCGCGCGAAAGCGAAGTCATCAGCATGTTCTACGGACTAGACGGCAAAGCACCGTTGTCTTTAGAAGAAATCGGCGACAAATTCGAACTCACCCGTGAGCGCGTTCGTCAAATCAAAGAGAAGGCCATCCGCCGCCTCAAACACACTAACAAAAATAAGGTGCTGAAAAGCTACCTAGGATAATAAAAAAAGGAACCGCGAGGTTCCTTTTTTGTTTTGGGTAAATATTCTTTTATCGAATTACATCGGATCCACGTCAATACTGATGTGAATGCCTTTGAAGCGGACGTTTTCGTAGAAGGAATCGAGGTCTTGTAAGATTTTAGCCTTGACTTTTTTGTCGGGTGCGCCGCGTTCAATTTTGAGCTTAATTTCTTTGAGGAATTTGTTTTGAATGCGCTTGATGATCGGAAATTCGGGGCCCAACACTCTTTCTTTAAATACGTTGCGCAATTGATCAGCTAGAAACTGTGCGCCTTCTTGCACGAGTTCTTCTTTTTCGTGTTTGAGCGTGAGCTGTATGATTTTATAGAATGGCGGGTAAAAGAAACGCTCGCGCTCTTCAATTTCAACTTCATAAAAACCGATGAAGTCATGGGCCATGACGCGTTCGAGAACCCAGTGTTCTGCTTGCGCACTTTGGATGACCACCTTGCCTTGTTTTTCTTTGCGACCCGCTCTACCTGCTACCTGTGACATCAGCTGAAAGGCACGTTCATAGGCCCGAAAATCTGGTCGGTTCAAGAGCATATCTGCATCGAGAATGCCAACCATTGATACGTGGTCAAAATCGAGGCCTTTGGTGACCATTTGGGTGCCAATGAGTACATCGATGCGGCGGTTCGAGAAGTCATCGATGATTTCTTCGTAGGCATTTTTGGAACGCGTGCTGTCGAGGTCCATGCGCTTAAAGACCGTGTTCGGGAAAATGAGTTGCAGTTCATCTTCGATTTTTTCGGTTCCAAAGCCGATCATGCGCAAGCGATTGCTGCCGCAATTGGTACAAGAACCAATAGGAGGTGTTGTGAAGCTGCAATAGTGGCATTTGAGCATATTGCTGTGCTTGTGGTAGGTGAGGCTGACATCGCAGTTGAGGCAACGCGGCGTCCAAGCACACACCTCACAGGACCAAATAGGCGTATAACCACGACGGTTCTGAAATAAAATCACTTGCTCTTTCTTGGCCAAGGTATTTTTCATTTCATCGAGCATTAAACTCGAAAAATGTGATTGCATATTTTTGAGCCGCTTCTCTCTTTTGAGATCAGCGCAGAGCATGAGGGGTAGTTGCAAGCCTTTGTAGCGCTCCGCTAATTGCACGAAATGGTACTTGTCTTGCTTGGCATTGTGAAAAGATTCAAGCGAAGGTGTTGCAGATCCGAGCAATACTTTTGCGTCGTGCATTTTGGCGAGTACAATTGCGGCATCTCGCGCGTTGTAGCGCGGCGAAGGGTCGTATTGTTTGAAAGACGCTTCGTGTTCTTCGTCGACGATCACCAAACCGAGATCTGCAAACGGTAAAAAAACCGAACTGCGCGCCCCGACGATGATGCGGAATTGCTGCGGATCATTGGCCAGAACATGGTTCCAGATTTCGATGCGTTCGTTCTGATTGAAACGACTGTGATAAACGCCAACAAGATCGCCAAAGTAATGTTGCAAGCGCGCAATGAGTTGGGTGGTGAGTGCAATTTCTGGGATCAGAAATAAAACTTGTTTGCCCAAATCGAGGTATTGCTGAATGAGCTGCACATAGATTTCGGTTTTGCCCGATCCGGTAACGCCATAAAAAAGGCAAACCTCCTTTTGTTCAAATCCTTTCTCGATGTCATTTAAGGCAACCTGTTGGACTGCAGTCAGTGGTTTAAACGCACCTTTTCCTTCGCCCATTCGCGCATGTCGGTCAACTTGAAGGCGTTCAATTTGAAATACGCCTTGTTTTTCGAGCGTGGCAATTGCAGAGCTGCTAACGTCGTGTTTGAGAAGCAGCGTTTTGGAAACGGGTGCTGCTAAGCTACCCGCTTCAGTAGCTAATTGAATGAAGCGCAGTAGGGCTTGGACTTGTTTTTCTGTTCTAGGTTTGCGCTCCAGGGTATTGAGAAAGGCACTGAGTTGTTCTTCTTCCTGAAATTCTTGCTGTAAAAAGAGAAAAAGTTGCGTCTTTGGCGTGTAGCGCTCTTGGACTTCTTCGGCACCAGCAATCAGTTTGAGTTCTAGAAGTTTTTTAAGATAGGGTTGAATGGTTTTGATGCCCAAGCGCTCTGCAATTTCTTTACTGCTCATTTGACTTTGAACTTCGAGCAATTCGATGATTTCAGCAGCTCTAGTACTGAGTTCAGGTCTTGGAATTGGAGCGTCGGGATGCAGACAAAATTTAGATTCACTTGCCAGTTTAAAGTTGGCCGGAAGTGCGGCATTCATGACATCGCCGATTGGCGCCATATAGTACGAACTGAGCCAATCCCAGAAGGCGAGTTGTTTGCCTGTGATAATCGGGGAGTCGTCGAGGATGGTGTCGATGTACTTGGCTTGGTATGTTTGAGGAACGTTTTGGTGAACGTTGGTGACCAAGCCAGTCAGTATTTTGTTCTTTCCAAACGGCACTAATACGCGCAGGCCGCTACGGATTTGTCCGTTGAAATCAAATGGCACGCGATAGGTAAATACCTGCCGCATCGGGACTGGCAGCAAGACATCGGCGAAGAGTGTCTGGCGCTCAGTCATGTTTAGTTACAGGCAAAAGACTCCTCTTGCCCAACAACGTTGTCGCCAGGATGGTTAGAGCAAAATAGATAGAACCCAGTAATGGGGCCATTGCAGAGTTCTCGGGTCGATTTTTTATCGATGGCTCTGATGTAGGCCTGTTGCGGAGAGGTGTAAAAAGGTTTGTAATAGGTGACGGTTTGTCGCGAAGAGAAGATCCCAACTACGCGCTTACCGTTGGTAACACTGAGGTTGGTGTAGGTTGGTTTGCTCTGAGCCAGACTTGAACTGGGTGAATTGACACTCATGTAATTGTAAAGTTCTTCGGCACCTCCTGTTAAAATAACGCGAATAGCTTTGAAAGTGCGTTTGTCTATACTCGGATTGTTGCTGATATTTGCTTTAACGAGGTCGTAGAAGGTTCTGCCTACTGCAGAGTAGGTGCGGGAGGTATAGGGCTCGGCGGCCGCTTCCCCGAGTTTCCAACGAAAAGATTTTTCTGTAATAGTGCTTCCTTGGTGTTCGTTGAAGAGCACGTCTAGGTGTGCGCTAGTGATGTGAGAGTTGCCCGTATTGGAAACGGCGACACCGGTAGAGATGTATTCTCCGGGATCATCGGCAAATTTGAAAGTAAAATTTTGCGAGGCTGCAGGGGAGGTCATGCCGTGAACGAGTTCGGTTAGCCCGCTCACTTCAAATTCGCCGCCATTGATGATGGCTTTGAAACGATAGGTTGCCGTTGGAATCAGGGAACTCAGCATAGGGTTGCTAGATGTTTGAATGGCTTCTAGTGGGCCAGTTGGTAAGGTTTTGAAATAAAATGCTTTTTGCTCGGGGCCATAGAAAAGACCGTTGGTGTCTTTATCCTGAACGAGGGTGTCTTGGAGTGTCCAGGTGCGGGTTACTTGACCATTGACAACCTCAGAAACCGTAGCTTCTACTTGCTCAAAATAACTGGAGTCTGGTATTTGAGCGATGTCGAGGGCAGAACCCGGGCCAATAAATGCGCGGGTAATTTTAATCATGTGGATAGAATCTGCTTGGTCTAGCAAACCGTATACAACTGCTGTTTCAACGAAGTCGCCATCTAGAATGATGTCTTCTTCACAGGAGCTCAGTGCCAAAGCACCAGCAACAAAAATGGAGAGGTATTTTAAAAAACGCATGGTCTAATTTACGAATTATTGTATTCTTGGATCGGGCATTTGGAGAGCAGTATTTGGAGCTGCTGCTTTTTCAATGGCCATGAGTTCCATTTCAAAAATGAGTGGAGAATATGGTTTGATGTTGGCACCTTGAGGTGGGTTGCCTGCGTAGCCGAGTTCTTGCGGCACGAACAATCGAATTTTGGTACCTACGCTCATGAGTTGAATACCTTCGGTCCAGCCGGGGATGACTTCGTTAAGGCCGAAGCTAATGCCTTCGCCTAGCGGTGATTGGTCAAAAATACTGCCATCTGGGTTCATGCCGATGTAGCTCATTTTAACGCGTGCGTCGCGCCCTGGCTTTGGTCCTTTACCTTCCTTAAGAACGATGTATTGCAGGCCACTTGCAGTGGTAATCACGCCTGGTTTTTTCTGATTTGCAGCCATAAAGGCTTCGCCCTCCGCTTTGTATCCAGCTGTGATTTTTTGGTATTTTTCATTCATGAGGGCTTCAAAGCTTGCCATGATTTTTTTGCGATCGAGGCCTTTCAGTGCTTCTGCATCTTTTTTGTTGAGTCCGTCTGAGAATCCTTTTTTAACGAAATCGCTGTTGATCAGCGCTTTTGCATCGAGTTCGTCAAAGTAATGGTCAAAGCGCTCACGGTTGATTTTTCCTACTGCAAATGAGCCTTGCTCTTTGTATTTTTCATTGAAGCTTTTGCCAGTTTGACCAAGAAGTAATTCGAGGTCTCTGTAGTATTTTTTGAGTTCAGCTTCTTTGACCGGGTTTTCGAAACCTTCGATCATTTTTTCTTTGTCCATTTTGGTAAATGGCGCCTGCGTAATAAACGGCTTGGCAATCTCTACGCCTAGTAAGTAAGAGTAGCGTTCTTTATCGGTTTTAAAGGTAACCACTTCATCACCGCAAGATAAGAGGGTCAAAATGAGGGCAAGGATAGATAGGTATTTCATGTTCAATGGGTTTAGGCAATAGAGAGTAGTTCGACGTCAAAAATGAGTGCCGCGTATGGCTGAATAGCTCCGCCCGGGTGCGGGTTGGCACCATAGGCCAATTCTTGGGGAATGGAGAGGCGATATTTAGCGCCTTCGGACATCAGCTGGAGCGCTTCGGTCCAGCCGCGGATCACTTGATTGACACCGAATGTAGCAGGCGCACCGCGCTGTACAGAGCTGTCAAAGACTGTTCCGTCTATTAAGGTTCCGTGGTAATGAACAGTAACTTGGCCCGTTGGGCCCGGCTTGGGTCCGTTGCCTTCTTGCAGCACTTCGTACTGCAAACCACTTGCAGTGGTTTTGACCTCCGGCCGCTGCGCGTTGTCGGCCAAGAAGGCTTCCCCAGCCAACTTTACAGCTTCGTATTTTTGTGTTTTTTGAGCGTCTAAAAAACGCTGGATATGCATATTGGCTTCTTCTGGACTGATGAGTGGGGGCTCGCCGCTAAAAATAGCGCGCATGCCTGCCAATACCTGATCGAGATCTAGGGTAGAAAGGTCTTGTTGGGACAAACTTTCGGCGATGCTCATGCCAACACCGTATGATGCTTTTGATTTATCTGCTTCCATGTCTTGTAAAAACGCGAATTTACCGAAAAAAGGCCTGTAAATCCCTTACTTTGCCAAATTAAATCGCGAAACTTTTTGCTTAGAGTTGCGTATAAACGCCTCGATGATGCAACAGTTCTCTTTTTCTTATTGTTTAGTGCCCTCTTTCCAAGATTTAGCTACTGAAGATAAATTATTGGCGAGCGCCGCCCAAGCTGCGATGAGACGTGCTTATGCACCCTATTCGAAATTTCAAGTTGGAGCCAGTCTTTTATTGAAAAGTGGCCTTGTTGTAGAAGGAAACAATCAAGAAAATATTGCATATCCTTCAGGTTTGTGTGCCGAGCGCGTGGCTTTGTTCTATGCCGGTGCCAATTATCCAGAAGACCCTATTGTCAAGATCTGTATTGTAGCAGAAGGTGACTTAATGCCTTCTGGTGCTTTGCTCTCTCCTTGCGGGTCGTGCCGACAAGTTATGTTGGAGAGTGAAGCGCGTCAAAATAATCCGATTGAGGTACTTTTGGTCCAAAGATCAGGTGAAATTCTCATTCTCGATTCCGTTCAAAACTTATTGCCTTTTGGTTTCACGAAGTAGTGAGAATTCCGACTAGGGTGTTATCTTTGTAGTCCAAATTGATAACGCATGAATAGCTGGTTTACCGTCAAAGTCAAATACACCAAACAACTCGAAAACGGCACTTTCAAAAGGGTTTCTGAACCTTATTTACTCGCTGCCATGACCTTCACCGACGCCGAGGCGCGCATTTATGAAGAATTGGGCTCTAGTATCAGAGGCGAGTTTCAAGTAACTGGCATAGCCCGCACCGATTTACACGATATTTTCCAATACGACGACGCCGAACAATGGTTCAAATGCAAGGTCACCTATGACCGCATCGACGAAGACGGCGAAAAAGCCAAAACAATTTCTCAAAATTTCTTGGTGAGTGCAGCGCATGTCAAAGAAGCTTATGAGCGCATCGAAGAAAGCCTTGCTACGCTCATGATTGATTTCAATGTGGTATCCATTACCGCTTCTCCTATCGTAGAAATCTTCCCATACCGCGAAGAAGACGTGCAATCGCCAGCAAAAAAGGCCCCGCAGTTCGAAGAAGAAAGCACCCATACGCCCCTTCGTCAAGTATTCTCTGCTTCGGGCACAGACCTCGACGAAGACCTCGACGAAGATGTCTTCCTTGAAGACTCCGAACTCACCGACGAAACCGAACAAGCATAGCATGAGCGAGTGGCTTAAAGCATACCGCGAAAACCACGCCGATTTCGATCAGCCGTCGGCCATCGATGAGCTGCCCGCTGACCCATTCGCAGCCTTTTCGCTATGGTTTGACGCGGCAGTTAATGCGCAAGAACGAGAAGCCAACGCCTGTGTTCTGAGCACAACTAACGCCGAACTTCAAACCAGTTCGCGCGTACTCTACCTCAAAGAATTAGTGGAGCAACAATTTGTTTTCTACACCAACTACAGCAGTCACAAGGGTCAGGAACTCCTTCTCAACCCAAAAGCCTCGCTGCTCTTCTTTTGGCCTCAACTGATGCGCCAGGTGCGCATAGAGGGTCGTATTCAACAAATCGATGCCGCTATTTCAGACGCTTATTTTGCCTCCAGACCCCGCGAAAGCCAACTCGGGGCTTGGGCCTCTCATCAATCTAGCGAACTCGCTAGCCGCGCAGAACTCATTGCGCGTTTTGAAGCCTATGATACACAATTCCCAGAGGTCGTCCCCCGACCGCCACACTGGGGAGGTTTTGCACTCGCTCCTAGCTATCTTGAATTTTGGCAAGGGCAGCCCTCTCGCTTGCATGAACGCCGCGCCTATGAGCTCAGTCAGAACGAATGGAAATCCAAACTCCTCAACCCTTAAATGAAAGCCTATCAACCGCAATGTGAAGTGTTGTCAAATGGCACCCGCTTGGTTTACTTGAAAGTGCCGAGCCAAGTAGCCCACTTAGGCTTTTTCTTTGCAGCAGGTTCTCGCCACGAGTCGGAACGCCAAATCGGCTTGGCACATTTTCTAGAACATTGTCTTTTCAAAGGCACCCAAAAAAGAAAGGCACTGCACATCTTATCGCGAATAGACGCCGTTGGCGGCGAACTCAATGCCTACACAGCCAAAGAAGAAATGTGCTTGTACGCTTCCTTCTCCAAAGAACACACCCAGCGCGCCATCGATTTATTGGCAGATATCTCCATTCACTCGACTTTTCCGCAAAAAGAAATTGAAAAAGAAAAGGAAGTGATTCTTGATGAAATCAACTCTTACCTCGACTCTCCTAGCGATAAAATCTTCGATGATTTCGATGCCAAACTTTTCAGTGGGCATCCGCTTGGACAAAACATACTTGGCACCAAAGAAAGTGTAGCGGGTTTTACCCAACAAGACCTCCAAGATTACGTTCAGCAGTATTTTACTGCAGACAACCTTGTGGTTTCTTTTGTGGGTAATGTTTCCTTACCCAGACTCAAGGCTTCTCTTGAAGCGGCTCTGGCAGCCATGCCCCAAACGGCCAACCGACCGCAGCCGCACCCTTTTCAGAACACTGCTCCGTTCCATGAAGTAGTCAAAGAGGCCAACTACCAAGCTCATGCTGTATTGGGTGGTTTGGCTCCAAGCTACCACCAAGATGAACGCGTGGCGATGTCGCTCCTGATCAATATTCTCGGAGGCCCGGCACTCAACTCTCGGCTCAATTTATCGGTCCGAGAGCGCTACGGTTACGCGTATTCAATAGAAGCCAATTACCATACCTTTGCAGATACCGGCTATTGGCAAATTTACTTCGGTTCTGAATCCAAAAACATCGACAAGACCCTCGCCTTAATCGACAAAGAACTCGACAAAATCAGAAGCAAACCGCTTACCACTAGCCAGCTGGCACAGGCAAAAAGGCAATTTAAAGGTCATTTGGCGCTCGGCATGGATGTCAATTCGGGTCTGATGCAGGGGCTAGGCAAAAGCATGCTCGCTTTTGGTCAAATTGATACCATCGCAGAAATGCATCAGGCCATCGATAAAATCACAGCTCAGGAAATCCAAAGCTTAGCCAATCAGTACTTTCTTAAAGAGCAGTTGTCTTATTTGGTTTTTGATGTAGCTGAATAGACAGGCATTAGCGCCCGCCAAAAATTTTGCTTCCCACTCTAACCATCGTGCTGCCATTTTGAATGGCAATGGGGTAGTCTCCACTCATGCCCATCGAAATTTCTTTAAAGTACGTCGCATCCGCGAAATACTGCCCTTTCAGTGTTTCAAATACTTTTTTAAGTCCTTGGAATTCGTTGGCAATTTGCTGTACATCTGATGTAAAGCTCGCCATGCCCATGACCCCGCAAATTCGGATACACTTGAGCTGTTTGAACAGCTCCGACTCTAATATTTCATTTGCTTCTTGTAGTTCGAGTCCAAATTTGGTCTCTTCTTGGGCAATATGAAACTGTAGTAGTACGTCTTGGATTCGACCTGCTTTTTGGGCTTGTTTGTCTATTTCCTGCAGTAATTTGAGGCTGTCAACCCCATGGATGAGGTGTACGAACCCAGCCATGTACTTGACTTTATTGGACTGTAAGTGGCCGATCAAATGCCAATGGATATCTTTAGGGAGTTGTGCCGCTTTTTCGACCATTTCCTGAACTTTGTTTTCGCCAAAATGGCGCTGACCAGCGTCGTAAGCTGCCTGAAGGTCAGAAAGTGGTTTGGTTTTCGAGACGGCAATAAGCGTCACGTTGTCGGGAATTTCAGATCTGAGTAATTCGAGTTGCTCTTGGATCATGCTTCGAGCGAATAGATGGTGAGTCCGCTGCGCAATTTAGGCTCCACCCAAGTAGACTTAGGTGGCATGTTCAAGCCAGCATCAGCTACTTTTTTGACGTCATTGATACTGGCAGGGTGCAGTAAAAAAGCAACCTGAAATTTATTGGTATCAATTGTGTCTATGATTTTCTGAAGTGGTTCAATGCCCGGAACAAATTCAACTTGATCAGTCGTTTTGAGGTCAACGAT
>JACCDW010210741.1_pt1 | contig 13427 bp, 11 predicted proteins | sample 7449781 | NCBI WGS metagenome assembly JACCDW01 (sample SAMN15323449, study PRJNA562643) | freshwater metagenome | isolation source: river surface water | place: USA:Blue River Watershed | collected 2017-08-18 | reverse complement strand
CAAGGCCAGGGCCAACTTTTCCCATCGGTTGGGCCGCCGCTCTTTCACCACCGCGCCGTATTCAGACAACAGGAACTTTGTCTCGACCGGCGAGCGAAAGGGTTCGGCCGAACGGGTGAAAGGCGGCTTGGCCGGCGCGGTGAACTCCAGGGCCACAGGCCCACTCACCCACGCCAGGGCCTGGAACAGCAGCAAGCCCAAAATCATGCCTCCTCCCAATCGCCCATGGGCGTCATTTCAATGCGGTCTTTGGGGCACAGGGGTGGGCCATAGGCCAGAAACTTGCGGTACATGGGCACCTGAAAACCGCACTCCGGGCATTTGGCGCGGGCACGGGCGCGGCTGACCACCTTGCGGTGCGTGACCTTCAGGCCCCCGTGCGGGTAAGGGCCCAGCAGGCGCGTCAACTGCTCCAGCAAGGCCCGCAGCTCGGGCCCGGCGCCTGCGCTGCGCATGGGCCCTTTCATGCCCAGGCTCAGGGCGATCTTTTTGAACTCCTTGCCGTGCTTGTGCTTGCAGTCATCTACTGCGTGCACCAGCTCGTGGACCAAGGTGTCCAGAACCTCCACCGGGTCGGTCAGCGTGGGCGATATGAAAATTTGGTTTTTGTCGTTGGTGCTGCTGCCGCGTGACCAGCATTGGCCAATGTGGTGGCTGCGCGTGCCCGTACTGGCAAAGCCGCAGGAGACCATGACGTCCATCGGCACGGTGTGCCGCTTGGCCTCAAAATGGGGGCGTATCAGGTCCACGGCCGCCAGCAGCCAGGACTCTCGGGTCAGGTGGTGTTGCATGTCGCTCTTGTTGGGTGATGTGACAGGCTCATAGTTTGGTGAGCCTGGGGCTAATGCCATGAGCCTTGGTATCCGGTTTTTTATACAGTGCTCGGGCGGCTCGGGCCTGCATGGCAGGCTCATGGCGTGAGCCTGGCCTCTGGAACACTGTTTGGCCATGGGCTGATGCCTGCCGCAACGACTAGAGCCAGTGGGTCTTTATGAAAAAAATTCTGTTCAGCCTGTTCGCCGGGCTTGTTTGCACCCAGGCGCTGGCCGACTACACGCCATCGGTGTCCACCGAGCGCTCCATCAGCGAGATCCATGTCTTCAAGGACTGGAAAACCCGCCACCGCTTTGAAGTCACCCAGCAAGTGGAAACCGACAAAGGCATTGCGGCGCTGGGCGAGCAAAAACTCTCGTACAACAGCGCGCACGAGCGCATTCGGGTCATCAAGGCGTACACGATTCAACCCGATGGCAGCATCGACCTGGTGCGCCCAGAATCTATCCGCACGCAAGACGACCGTGACGAAGACGGCGACAGCACCTACAGCGAGACCAAGGTCAAGGTCATCATTTTTCCCAACCTGAAGGTGGGCAGCAAAACCTATTACAAGGCCGAGTCGTTTCAGCACACGCCCGACTTTCCCAAGCAGTTCGAGTGGGCGCAATACTTTTCACCGCACCGAAAATTCAAATACGCCGAGGTTCGTTTTTCTCATGCGCCCGAGATCAGCATTCAGGTGAACGCCAAGGGCATGAGCGGCGGCAAGGTGGTTGTGGACAAGCCCCCAGCCAACGCGCCTGTGTCTTACCAATTCACCTTCACGCAAGACACGGCCTACCCCAGAGAATCGTGGATGGTGAGCTTGTCAGACTTTGCGCCCTACTTCACCGCCAGCAGCTTCAAAAGCTATGCAGAGGTGGGCCAGGCCTACCAGGCCAGGGCCTTGCCGCAAGCCCGCATCACGCCCGAAATTGCCGCCTTGGCCAGCCGCCTGATTGGCGACGCCACCACCCCCGAAGAAAAGACCCGCAAGCTTTACAACTGGGTGGCGCGCAACATTCGCTACCTGGGCATCTACGCAGGCTCGGGCGGCTATGTGCCGCACAGCGCTGCCAGCATTCTGAAAAACCGCTTTGGCGACTGCAAAGACCATGTGACCTTGCTCGAAGCCATGCTGCGCTCGGTGGGCATTGAGAGCACCCCGGCCCTGATCAACGCCGATCGGGCCTACTTGCTGCCCACCACACCGGTCACTGGCATTTTTGACCATGTCATCACCTATGTGCCCTCGCTCAAGTTGTTCCTGGACTCCACCGCCCGCTTTGTTCCCATGGGCTTGTTGCCGTCCAGCCTGAAAGACAAGCCCGTGGTGCTGGCAGCCACGGGTGAGGTGATGCGCACCCCCGCGGACAACGCCGATGTGGACAAATCGGTGGCCACGGTGAAGCTGACCGTGCAAGCCGATGGCAGCATCGTGGGGCACAGCGAGGTCAGCCACCATGGCTTCTTTGAGGTTTTCTCGCGCGAGAGAAGCTACGACACCCAGAACACGCCAGGGCATGAAGTGGTCAACCGCATGCTGGCCCGCTTCAACGAGACCGGCACGGGCAAGATCAAGCACCCTGACCCCTATGCGCTGGAAACGCCTTGGGTGATCCGCTCCGAGTTCACGCTGGACCCGATGGTGAACCTGCCCGGCGTGGCGGCCATGATGCTGCCTGTGGGCCTGAGCTACGGCAAGATGATGAGTTACGCGTCGTCTAAAGCACCCGAGGCCAGGCGCTTTCCGATACCTTGTGGCTCTTCATCGCATGTGGAGCATATTCAGCTGACACTACCTGCGGATGCGCGCATTACCCGCATGCCCCAGGACACGCAGTTCAAGTCGGGCACGATTTCTTACGCCTCGCGCTACCGAGTGACGCAGAACACCGTTGTGGTGGAGCGGCAGTTTTCTGTTCAGAGGAGTAGGACGCTTTGTGGGTCGGAGGATGACCTGGAATGGAATCGGTTTACGGCTGTGTTGAAGAGGGATGTTCGGCAGCAGGTGTTTTTGGAGTGATAAGGGGGGGCTGATGGGAGCTTTCATCACGCCGGGCAGCCCATGGATGAAAGTTATTGCGAGAGCTTTAACAGCAAGTTTCGGGATCAGTTCCTTGACGTGGAGTTGTTCTACAGCTTGGGCGAAGCGAGGGACGCTCTGCTTCAAGTTTTGGGATTTCTGCGTTAATTTCGTCTACTCGTGTAATGCCAAATACTATTATTAAGCTTGGCTAAGTGATGTTGCTTTTGCTTAAAACGTATTTTCACTATAGCCAATTTTTTTCTATAGGCTATGATCCTCTCCACCAAAATCTTGGAGAGCATAATGACTGAGAATGTATCTGATAGAAATGGAAGAGCGCTTGAATACATTATTGCCATTGAACTAGAAAAATTGAGAGGCTTTACGCTAACAAGTCAAACCAGGCTGCTTAATGGTAGAGACAAAGATAAGTTTCTTAGCCTGCCGTCCTCACTCAAATCACATTACCAAGACGCTGCTCTTAAGATTTCAAAGTGGGCGGAAACTTTGTTTTCATCGAATGCGAATGTCACAGTAGACAGACTTAATGACAATCCAGATGACCCATCTGATTTTATTCTGTTATCAAATAACTCTAGGGTTTCTATTTCACTTAAGCACAACCACGAAGCTCTTAAGCACCCAAGACCATATTCTTTTGCTCAAGCTTGTGGATATCAAAAAAACTCACCCGAAGATATAAGTCACAGAAATCGAATGAATTTAGGATCAAACTACTTTAGAAATGCTTCAAAAGGCAAACTACACTTTAATCAATGCAGTCCATCCTCAATTGAAAAGCTTTATTTTGATGTATGTAAATCATGTGAAGACTCGATAAGCACCTGGAAGACTACCAATAAAAATTTAGCAAGTATTTTATTTGACTTTTTAGTAAGCAGCGGTTACTATAAAATAATTGTTGATACGCGAAATGGCACACAAGTTAAGGTGCAAAATTTTCTAAACATTCCTCAGCCAAGTTCTTTAACGACGTCAGTTAAAGGTAATAGACTTCTTTTAGAGTTCAATAATGGTTGGGCTATTAATCTTCGCATTCACACAGCTTCAAGTAAAATAGCGAGTGCGCCATCACAACTCTCACTCAAATTTGATGCCCAAAAAGAGGTGGGGGCTGTAAGAGAATTTCTCATTTAGAACTCATGGATAGTTTCCACAAAGTAAACTCAGCTCTCTGTAAATCTTTATCTAATCTTTGACTAAGTTCTGAAATTACCTTGTGGAATTTAAGGTAGTCATTCGTAGTGAATGAGCTTTTTTCTTGATGAAAGATAAACTCCCACAAAACAGAATCTACAATACAGTATTTCTGTGGTTCAGTAATGGCCATTACAGCAGAAGCAAGTGGTGTTCCGACCCCTTTTAAGCTTGTTAATAGTTTTATCTTTATTTCCGTTTCGTATTCAAAATTTTCTGATTTTAAGTTGAAGTATGCTTTTGTAATAGGCACGACTAATCCGTCAATATTTGCCAATCTTAACTGCTTTGAGCGGTGAGCCTGAGTGTCGAGCTTCCAACAAATTATTTGTTCAAACTCTTTAGCATCTAAGTATTTTTCTTTTCTTAAGCTTAGCTTGCGAGAATACTCTCCCCTTAGAGACTCTAAACTTTCAAAGTCTTCATCTATGGGGAGATTTTTTAGTCGCTCAACTAAGGAACTGTCTAACTTTAGCATTCCAATTCTTGCTCTTCTTCTACTATTTCAATTTTTTCACTAACATCAACTACTATTCCCTCTTTAATGTCATTAAGTTTAAGTTTTGGAGTGTTTTCTAAGTCGCTTTTAATCTGTAACGCGAGACGGTAAGCAAATTCGACGGGTACAGCATTACCTATCATTTTGTAACCATCAGCCACAGAATTGTAGTGAAAAATATGGTTGTCAGGGAATGTTTGTATACGAGCACATTCTCTTACAGATAATCTTCTGTAAAGATGCTCTTTACCCTCAACAAATCTTTTGTCATTAACTCCATGATGAATCATTTCAGGTGCTTGTGGATGAATTGGAGCGTGTCTTCCGCCAGCTTGAATTGTGAATGACGGCTTATCCCAAGGACGTACTCTATTCCTACTCATGTACATTGTTGAGAATCCTCCAATCATATATTCATGATTCACAATTGCTTGTTTAGGATTAGTTTTATTCTTGTCTAAAGCAGGAACAACACTCTTTTCCAAATCTTTAATAGCATCGGAAAGGGTTGGTTTATACTTTTCTTTTTTCGGAGGTCTAAAAAGATTAGCATACTGCTGTTGGTAACCAACGATGATTACGCGAAGTCTATCTTGAGGAACGCCGTAATCATTAGCGTTAAGAAGTGAATAGGACACGTTATATCCAAGTTCAGCAAAGCTCTCAAGAATTTTTACAAATGCCGGTCTATGCCTTGGAAACAAAATCCCAGATACGTTTTCTGCCAAAAAAAACTTGGGACGCTTCTCTTTAATGATTCGTATGTAGTCAAAGAATAGTTGACCTCTGTGATCTTCAATGCCTCTTAAGGCTCCGGCCTCACTCCAACTCTGACATGGAGGACCTCCAATCATTCCATCACAATCAGGAACTTCTTTGGGGTCGATTTTCACAATACTACGGCGATCTAAAGTTGTATTTGGAAAGTTTTTTTCATACGTTTCCCATATTGTTTTGTCGTATTCATTAGCCCAAATTACATCAAATCCAGCTTTCTCAAAGCCTCTATCTAATCCACCAGCTCCGGAGAAAAATGAGACGATTTTCATTTTTTAATCTTTCCTTAAGATTCAGTTAGCTCGCCAATGATGATTTTTTGAAGTTCAACTCATGCTACTTGTACAGTTAAGCTCTCACTTTTTTTAGAGGTCTTTACTGTCTTTACATTTTAACAAAGAAGTGACTAAAATTTTGCTGCAACTAGTGTATTTGAGCTAAAATAAGTTGTTGATAACAAACAACAATTTTGTTTTAGCACTGCATGCATAGCTTTATTTTTACACAAAATTTACGCGCCTAGTTTAGATAGACTTCTTATCCACATGAATATTAGTTTTTTTAGATACGCAACTATTGAGTGGTCGTAAATTTGACCAACAATAGAGTAGCTTCAGCAGATTCACAGTTTTTGAAAAATTGATGCCTCAAGTGCAGCGATCATCACTTTAGACGGCATGGAAATTCAGTTGAGTTTATTCATATAAATGGCACAACCGGCGATTACGAATCGAAATTTCATCCCTAGTTTTACCGCGTAAATTTTTGGCTTATGTAAGGTTAGAACAATGGCTATAGTTCACCCTCGCCTAAGCCCCCCGCTTGCCCAAAAGCACGGCGGCTACCAACTCGAGCTAAGCGTCCTCGAGATGTTGCGCATTGGATTGCCTGACAGCTTCGACGTGTTTCATGGTCTGACGTGGTCAACCGTACATGCGTCAGTGCAAAAGTTTGGTGAGCTAGACCTCACTGTGGTATCTCCCCAAGGGCAGTTGTTGATCCTGGAGATCAAAAGCGGCAGTGTTTTCACAAACAATGGCCTGCTGTTCAAAGACTACCGTCAAAATAAAGCCAAGGACATCGGTCAGCAACTCGCCCGTCAATATGGGGCTCTGCGCAGCAGGCTGCAACAGACCAACATGGGTCATGTGCTTGTGCAATCGTTTCTGGTGTTGCCAGACCACAAACTGCTGAGCGAAGGACTGGCCTATCCACGTGAGCGCGTGATTGACGCTACGCAAATGGACCTGCTTTGCACAATGGTGAAGTCTTCCTTTGCATACACAGAAGAAACTTCCAATCGCCAGGCGCTTCTTGACTTTTTATCGAATGAGTTTGATGTGGTGCCGGATGTCGGCGCACAAATCAGTGCCATTCAAAGCAGCAGCGCGCATTTATCTAACGGCTTGGCCACATGGGTACCGCGCCTGTCGCACGATAGCAATGCATTTCTAATCGATGCGACTGCGGGCTCTGGCAAAACCCAGTTGGCCCTGAAACTTTTACGCAATGCGGCTTTCAAAAAAGAGCGCGCCCTTTATGTTTGCTACAACAGAACGCTGGCAGACCACATTCAAACGCTTGCGCCCAGTCAGACCGATGTGGTCACGTTTCACCAGCATTGTGATGAATACGCCAAGCAGCATGGCCATGCGCCAGACTTTTCCAGAGCCGGTATTTTTGAGGAGTTGGCCAACATCTACATGGCAAACGCCGAGAATTTAACGCCCCGGTTTGATTTGCTGGTCATCGACGAGTCACAAGACTTCTATCCGGACTGGGTCAGCGCGCTCGCCAATGAGTTGAAACCAAATGGGCGTCTCTATGTGCTGGGGGACGAGAACCAGCAACTTTACGAGAGAGAAGCCTTCGAGCTTACAGGTGCTGTGCGCATTGAATGCACCGACAATTTTCGCAGCCCACAAAACGTCGTGCATGCCATCAATAAATTAAGCCTGATTGCGCAACACATTGTTGCTTGCAGTGGCCATGAGGGTGAAGCACCGAACATTTATACCTACGATGATCAGCCGGAAAGTCACACAAAGGCACTGAACATTTGCTTGAAAAACCTCTGGGCAGCTGGCATTGAACCCACGCAAGTTGTTGTGGTCACTTACCGCGGATTGGATAAATCCAAATTGATGTCGATGGATGAAGTGGGTGGAAAGAAAGTCAAGCGCCCCGTGCGTAACTCAGACGGCAATTGGGCATGGACCGATGGCGAGTTGAAGGTGGAAACTGTGAACCGCTTCAAAGGCCAAAGCGCTCCGGTGGTGGTGTTTTGCGAAATCGACTTCGATGAATGGTCTGTCATGAATGCCCGCAAACTTTTTGTCGGCATGACGCGCGGTCAACTCAAAGTTGAGTTGGTCATGAGTGACAGGGCTGCTGAAATTCTCTTCGCCAGAGTCCCATAACCAGGCTTGAGTGGTCTGGAATGCAAAAAACAATCTACCTCCTACCAGGACACGGCGGACGCCTCACCAACGGGCTAGGCCAAGCCTTGACCGACCGAGGCTACGAAGTGGCCGGCAGAGAAACAGTGGGCGAGTTCAGAAAGCTTCCGTTCAACGCCCAAGTCGACACCATTGCACACGACTTAAAGGCGAACTTCTGGCACAAAGAGGCCCGCATCATTGCCAACTCGTTCGGCGGCTATCTGCTACTTCACGCACTGAGCAAGCTGGAACCCTTGTCTGGAAAACTGCTACTGCTCTCCCCCATCGTGGGCGAGTTCTCCAGCGATGAGATTAGCATAGGTTTCATTCCGCCCTATGCCACGCGCTTGTATGAATTGGCCAGTCAAGGCTTGTACCCTGCCCCCAGCCAATGTGCGATTCATGTTGGCGAACAAGACTGGCAAAGCAACCCTGACAATGTCTCCGCTTTTGCCAAGTTGGTGAACGCCCATGTGACTGTGGTTGAAGATGCTGGGCACAGTCTGCCCAAGGAATACGTTGGTGCGTTGTTAGACCAATGGCTTGATTAAAAGCTGCCAACCGCCCACTGCACCGTCAAAGCTCAAAGACCGCAATCTCTGCCCGAGCGCCCAATCGCCAAGGCAGCACCGAAGTGCCTACGCCCCGCGAAACATACAAAGAACAAGACGCTAAGTCATAACTTCCAGCCACGAAGCCGCCACTTCCCCTTGGCAACCAAAGGGGCAACCCAAACAAGTTCAATTGCCCACCGTGCGTATGCCCAGACAAACACAGCGTGGCTTGCCATTTGCGCTCAACCACATCCGCTGATTGAAACCAACCAGGCGAGTGCTGCAACACCAAGGAGGCGCCAGGGCTGAGGGTCTCGAGCAGGCCAGCGTTGGGAGCGCTGGCGGTGAAGTCATCTAAGCCCAGCACTTGCAGCACACGACCCGACAGGCGAATGTCCAGCTTCTCATTGACCAAGAGCGTGCCGCCGTGCGCCTCCAGCCCTTGCTTTAACGCCAGCAAGTTCACATCAGACCAATGCTCCCAATTACCCAGCACAGCAATTTTGGGTACAGGCCCGAGGTCACTCCAAAACCCCATCAAGGCATCCAATGCTTCGGGGCGGTCCAACATGTCACCTGTGAATACGACCAAGTCCGGGGCAATCTGTTTCACTTGCTTGAGGACAGAATGCTCAAAGGCCCCCATGCGCAGCATGTGCAAGTCAGACAACTGAACCACCTTGATGGTGGGCCCTTTGTCCGACTGCGCTTGAAGCTTATGGTGCGTGACCTCTACTTGCGCTGTTGCCACCCAAGCAGCTTGGATGAGCAGGCCGAGCAACACCAGGCCCGCGCAGGCAAAGAAACCACGCTTCATAAGCCCGTGCGCCTGCCCTCGGTCATCTTACGTCGCAGAAATGCGGGAACTTCACTGTCCGTCATCTGGCTGTACCGCAACTCATCGGTGCTGGACAACCTGCTTTGCATTTTGTTGGACTTGTACAGCATTTCCTTGGACATGCGTTCATGGTCTCTCTCGCGCAGCAGTTGGCGGGCAAAGGCGATGGAAGCGGCAATCCAGGGCTCTTGCCTGCCCAGCAGCTCCAATTGCGCCATGAGTTGTTCCGCGAGGTACCAGTCACCTTGCAGCGCTGCCTGACGAATGCGCAACTGCAGCTGTGCGGCAGCCAATTCATGGATACGCCTCTCCACCAGTTCGTGGTCGACGGCTGCATCGTATTGCGCCTGTGCCACCACGGGCAAAGCCTGCAGTTCCCCTTTGAAATCACAGCGTTGGCCTTGGGCATCGGTGGTCTCGGCCTGAATAGAGAGGGCTGTGCCGTGTTCTTGCTGGCATGCCACGGCACTGCGCATCGGCATACGCACCAGGGCCCAGCACTCGGAGCCCATGGCCACCGAGGGCAAGCGCCAGCCGTTGTCTGTTCGTTCGTAGTTGTTCAACAACTCCACCCCTTCACCGGTGGTGATGGACAGCTTGACATCGCGCCATTGCAATTCCGACAAGAACCCGATTTCTGCATCAAAGGTTTCCGCCAGGTCGATCGCACGCTCGCCGTAATGTGCACGACCCTGTCCGGCTTGGGCCATGGCGGTCATCAATTCTTCGTTGAAGTCTGCCCCCAGGCCAACGGTGGTGGTGGTCACGCCAGCACCTGCCAGAGCTGCCACTTGCCGACAAATCTGTCCTGTTTGGGTCAGGCCGCGATTGGCCTGGCCATCGGACAACAAAATCACATGGCATGCGGTCTCACGGCCCGCCCCTGGGGCCACCAACTCACTGCCGCGCAGCCAACCATCGTGCAAGGCGGTGCCGCCTTCGGGGTTGATGCCTTGAATCAAGGCCTCGATCGCCCCGCTGACTTGGTCGACCGGGGTCATGGGCAGCAAGGTCTGCACCAGGTCCTCGTACTGAACAATGCCCACCTTGTCCGTCGGGCGCATGCGGTGCACCAGATCGACCACGCAGCGCTTGGCTTCGGTCAGTTTGGTACCGCTCATCGAGCCGGAATGGTCGAGCACCAAGGCCAGGTTCAAGGGCGTGGGCTGAAAGCCTGCCACCGGCTCGGATTGCAAGCGCACCAACACATGGAAATTGGCTTCGTTGTCACACAGCAAAGGACGAATAGGGTTGATCACCACTCTCATGCTGCACCTTCTTTCTTGTCTTTCATCATCACGGGCAATGCGGCCAACTCTTTGAGCCGGTACGACAGTTCTTCTAATTGCTTGGACATCTCATGCTCCATCAAGCGCATCCGCTCTTGTTGCATCAGGTTGGATTCCGTTTGCTCTTTGATCAGGTGCTCCAGACGCCGCATCTGCATATCGGCAAGGTTCTCTAGTGCATAACGCTGATCTTTCAACAAATTGCCGAACATGCGATCTAAGAAATCTTTTTGCCGATGGGCTTCGTCAAACATGAAGCGTTGCTGCTCCATTTGTTTTTCGATCATGGCCATGGGCTTTTGCAACAAAGCGTCAAAGCGATGCGCCGCCTCGTCCATCATCACGGCCATTTGCGACATGGCCTGCTTCAAGGCCTCCGATCCGCTGCCGTCCCCGCCGCGTTGCACGCCCAGGTTGTTGACAGCATCTTCAACCATCGCATGGACCTTTTGTTGCAAGCTGTCTATTTGCATGCGGACCCGGTGCTCCATGTCGCGCATCTCGTGCATCACATCCACCATGCCCATGCCTGTGGCCATGCTGGGCAATGTTTTGCGCGGTGGCGCTTGGCGCGAGGTCAGACCTGTCGCCTTGCGCTCAGGGGCGGTTGAGCGAAAAGCGGCCACCAGCAACTCGGCTTCGCTGGCCTTGCCTGGCTTTTCCAAATAGCTCACCAACATGTCGGTTGTGACAGCGCCGGTGTAGCCGGCAATCTTGGCCAGGGGGAAGCCATCGGCCAGCAAGCGGCGGGCTGCAACAAACTGCATGAGATGGCGAAACCCATACAGCGCATCGCGCCCTTCGCGTGAGGGCTTGTCGACCACCCCCATGGACACATAGTGACGCAAGAGGCGCTCATTGCCCTCGGTTGCCTCTTGGTCCAGGCTCAGCGCCCTGGCAATCTCTTGCGCCTTCTCAATCAGGGCCTCAGCGCCGCCCTGAAAGTCGTTTCGCAACTTTTCCAATAGCTTGTTCATGCTTTAAATCTCCTCGTTCAGCGGGGTCACACCCCGTTTTGACCATTGACAAGCGTCATTATGACAACAATAATTGTCAATGTCAACATGCCAATTTAAATTGGCAATTAATGGGGCGTTCGCCCGAGGTGACCGAGAATTTTTCGAACGTGCACGCCCCCATCAATCCTGATGATTTGACTTCAACCCAAGGCTCACGCGGTGAGCCTAACCCTAGCAACAATCCACAAACTCAAGAGAAAAACCATGCAAGACATCATCTGCCCCCACTGCCACAAAGCTTTCCAAGTTGACGAGGCTGGCTACGCCAACATCCTTCAACAAGTGCGCGACAGCGCCTTTGAACAACAGTTGCACGAGCGACTTGAGTTGGCTGAAAGGGAAAAACAGGCCGCGCTCAAGTTGGCCCAGGCCCAAGCTGCCAACGACCTGCAAGCCTCGGTTTCAAGCAAGGACAATGAAATCACAGCGCTGAAAGCGCGGCTTGACGCAGCAGACCTTGCCAGCCGCTTGGCCGTCAATGAAGCCGTCAGCCAAGTAGAACGTGAACGCGACGGGCTCAAGAGTGACATGGCGCACCTGGAACTCAGAAATCAACTTTCCGAGAAGGCCTTGATTGATCGCTTCCAGACGCAGATCAGTGAGAGGGAGCAAATGATCGAGCGCATGCGCGACATGAAAGCCAAGTTGTCCACCAAGATGGTGGGCGAGACCTTGGAGCAGCATTGCGAAATTGAGTTCAACCGCATTCGGGCCACGGCATTTCCGCTTGCGTACTTTGAAAAAGACAACGACGTCAAGAGTGGCAGCAAGGGCGACTTTGTGTTCAGGGACAAGGATGCCCATGGCACGGAGATCGTCTCCATCATGTTTGAAATGAAGAACGAGAGCGATGTGCAATCCACCAAAAAGAAGAACGAAGACTTCCTGAAAGAGTTGGATCGCGACCGACAAGAAAAAAACTGCGAGTACGCCGTGCTGGTCTCGCTACTCGAACCAGACAACGACCTTTACAACACAGGCATTGTCGACATGTTTCACCGCTACCCCAAGATGTATGTGGTGAGGCCGCAGTTTTTCATTCCCATCATCACATTGCTACGCAATGCCGCCATGAAGTCCTTGGAGTACAAAAACGAGCTAGCTGTCATGCGCGAACAGAACATCGACATCTCGCGTTTCGAGACTCAACTCGATGAATTCAAAACCGCGTTTGGCCGCAACTGGCGCTTGGCATCGGATGGCTTCGAAGAGGCCATCAAACGCATTGATGAGGCGATCAAGGATTTGGAGAAAACCAAGGATGCCTTGTACAAGTCAGCCAACAATTTGCGTCTGGCCAATGACAAGGCCGAGGATCTGACCATCAAGAAACTCACCCGCGACAACCCGACCATGGCCGCCAAATTTGATGCGCTGAGCAACGACCAAGGTACCTGAGCGCGCCACCAGCTTTTAAAAGCGTAAAAGCATAGAGCCCTTCTCTGCGCCAGCGGTGTCACCCCAACCCGTCCGGGCAATCGCCGGGAAATCTACAGAAAGCTTCTCCTCCACCGCTTGCGCAAAAACCGGATCTATCTTGGCAAACTGAGCGTTGAGGTGCCGTTGCGCGTGCCTGTTCAAGGGCACCATGCCTGGCACCGCAGTGGAGAGCCAACGCAACAGGCAGGCCCAATGGGCCTCGAGTTCCGCGATAGAGTTGCCCTGCGAAAGCAAGCATGCCGAGGAGTGCTCAGGCGATAAGCAATCTGATAGCACAAAGGTGATGTCATAGAAATCTGTTTTGGTAAGGGCAAGTTCATTGAACTTGGCCAGCAACTTCTCTGGCGTGAGACTCGTGACAGCATCGGTTTTCTTCGCAGGCGGAACATCGCTTTGCTTTCGCAAAAAGGCTGGGATTTCAAAATCATCCTTGCCGCCGTCAGACAACGAGCCCACTTTTGCGCCCGTGGAAGTTCGGTTGGTTCGCCACACGCTCGCTACGGCCAT
>JACCDW010382893.1_pt1 | contig 13428 bp, 15 predicted proteins | sample 7449781 | NCBI WGS metagenome assembly JACCDW01 (sample SAMN15323449, study PRJNA562643) | freshwater metagenome | isolation source: river surface water | place: USA:Blue River Watershed | collected 2017-08-18 | reverse complement strand
GTTCGGCCTACATCAACCACGTCGAGCTGGTGCGTGCGGCACGTCACTCGGAAGTGCCTTCCAGCTTTTACACCGACCCATTGATGTACCAGGGCGGCAGTGATGATTTTTTGGGCCCATGCGATCCGGTGGTCTGCGCCGACGAGGCCTATGGCATCGACTTCGAAGCCGAGATTGCCGTTGTGACCGGTGATGTACCGATGCGCGCCACGCCCGAGGAAGCACTCGAAGGCGTGCGCCTGTTGATGCTGGCCAACGACGTGAGCCTGCGCAACCTGATCCCCAACGAACTGGCCAAGGGCTTTGGCTTTTTCCAAAGCAAGCCGGCCACCGCCTTCAGCCCCGTGGCGATCACGCCCGACGAGCTCGGCGACGCCTGGCAAGGCGGGCGCGTGCACCTGACGCTGCAGTCGACCTGGAACGGCCGCAAGGTCGGCATGTGCGAGGCCGGCCCCGACATGACCTTCCACTTTGGCCAGCTGATCGCCCACATCTGCAAGACGCGCCATGTGCGCGCCGGCTCCATCGTCGGCAGCGGCACCGTGAGCAACCGCGGCGTCGAAGTGGATGGCAAAAAAGACTGGCCCAAGGGCTACAGCTGCATCGCCGAAAAGCGCGCCATCGAAACCATCCTGGACGGCCAGCCTTCGACCGAATTCATGAAGTTCGGCGACACCATCCGCATCGAGATGAAGGACAAGAACGGCCAAAGCCTGTTCGGCGCCATCGACCAGCGGATCGTGGGTTTGGCTGGCTGAACACGGTCGCAGTGTCATGGCCCGGCCCCTCATTTGTCATTGCCCGGTCCTTATGTGTCATTGCCCGGTCCTTATGTGTCATTGCCCGGCTTGACCGGGCAATCCATGGGCCCTCGGGTCAAGCCCGAGGACGACATGAAGTGCCCGAGGACGACATGAAGTGCATGAAGACGACATGGGGTGCCCGAGGACGACATTAAGCGCATGAGCGCGACCAGGCGCAGGACATTCAGCTGGCGTAAACCGTCTCGAGTGATTCAAAACCCTTGACCTCGATCGGGTTGCCAAAGGGGTCGAGGAAGAACATCGTCCATTGCTCGCCAGGTTGACCGGCAAAGCGCAGCTGTGGCTCGATCACAAAGCCCACACCGGCCGCACGCAAGCGCTCGGCCATGGCCTGCCAATCGGCGCGCTGCAGGATCAGACCAAAGTGCGGCATGGGCACCAGGTGCGCGCCCACATGGCCGGTGGGCGCGGTTTTCAAAGGTTCACCCAGGTGCAGCGAGATCTGGTGACCGTAAAAATCAAAGTCCACCCAGCTGTCGGTGGAGCGGCCTTCGCGGCAGCCGAGCACTTCGCCGTAAAAACGGCGAGCGACGTCGAGGTCGGTGACGTTGAACGCGAAATGAAACAGGCTGCGCATGCGGCAAAGCATAGCAGCCGCTTGCACCGTCTGTCATGGCCCGCCCTGTGATGTGTCATGGCCCGGCTTGATATTTTTTGTCATGGCCCGGCTTGACCGGGCCATCCATGGATCGTCGGGTCAAGCCCGACGATGACAGACTGAAGTTGGACCCGACGATGACAGACTGAAGTTGGACCCGACGATGACAGACGGAAGTCGGGGCCGACGATGAGGCCCCGTCTTTGCAGGGCCAAAGGCATCAGACCTGGGTCGGGTCGGCCGCCATCGCGTCGAACTTTTTAAAGTACTGCCTGGCCAAGGCGACCAGCTGATTGTCGCTGGGGTGGTCGGTGGCGATGCTGTCGACGATCACAGCGGCCGTGGCCTTGGCGTGGGCTTTACACCACTCGCGAAACTCGTTGCGGGCCGAGCCGGGGCCGGTCAGCAGCACCTCGTGGGTGCCGGTCAGGGCCTTGGCCACATCGCCATGAAAAGCGGCAGCATCGCCGCTCTTGCCCTGGTGCTTGTGGTGGCTGCGCGACTTGATGCGCTGGCTCTCGACGTGCTCGCGATCGAACATCAGCACATGGGCTTCGTTGTGGTCCATCCAGACGACGGCGTGAAAAGTGCTCATGAATTACCTCCTTGGAAAATCGGCGATGTGCGGGCCAACACACACTGTGGGCGAGTGGTCGAGGCGACGCAGCTGCGCACCTCAAGGCGTGTCGGCACGAAAAAAATCAATGGGTGCGTTCGGCCTGGGTTTGGCAGGCGATGCAGCGCAACGCCATCGGGTAAGCGGCCAGACGGACTTCGGGGATGGTGGCGCCGCAGTCCTGGCATTGGCCATAGAGGCCCTGCGCCAGGCGTTCGAGCGCGGCGTCGATCGCCGACAACTCGGCGGTCTCGTGCTCGTTCATGGCGAACTCTTCGTTGATCTCGGTGGTGGCCTGGGCGCGGGCGTCGGACGCGCGCACATCGTGCTCGGCCGCCATGTCCACGCGTGAGACCTGACCGCCACGTTGCGTGGCGATGCGTTGCAAAAGCGCTTGCCGGGCGTCCAGCAGGCGTTGTTGGTGGGGTGTGTGCAGTGTGTCCATGACCCCATGCTAGGCCGTGGAAGGCCACATGCTTTGACGCGGATCAAGCGCGATGCCTGCTGGCGCGGCGCGCTTGATGCGTGTCAACACACACTCAAGAGGCCTTGGATTTCAGGCGCGACATCATCAACTCGGTGTTGCTCTTGCGCTCGGCATTGACCTGCTGCAAGGCCGGGCGCTCGCCCATGCGCTTGAGGTAATCGCGCACCGGCAGGTCGGCCAGAAAATCGCGGCCATAAACGATCTTGGTGGCCCCGGACACCAAAGGCAGGTGCACCACAGCGGCGCAATCGGCCAGGCTCAAGGCATCGCCCGCCACAAAGGGCGAGAACCGGGCCAGTTGTGCAAAGGCCCTCACATTCTTTTCGAGCTGCTGACCGGTTTTTTCTTTGGCGCTGTCGCTGATCTTGCCGCCGAAAAAAGCCTCGGGGTAGAGCTTGCGCGCTTCGAGCTCGAGGTGCAGCTCCAAAAAGGTCACGAGCTCGCGCACTTTGGCGGCCGCATACGGATCGGCCGGCAGCAAGGGGTTCTGCGGGTACTTGTGCTCGATGTACTCCATGATCACTGCCGACTCGCACAGCGGGCCCTGCTCGGTCTTGAGGTAGGGCACCTTGCCCAGCGGCGAACTCAGCGCATCGGTCTCGCCAACCCAGGCCAGCTCCTCCTGAAACGGCACGCCTTTTTCGAGCAGGGCGAATTTGACCTTGTTGTAGTAATTGCTGGCCGCAAAACCGCAGAGGGTGAGCATGGGTGTCTCCAAGAACAAAAATGAGTCACGGGATAGGCTAGCGCACCAGCGTCTGCCGCGCGGTCGCGCAGTTGACGACGCCCCATCACTGCGCCAGGGACCCAGGGGATTTAGACCTTCACCCCCGGTCTTCGGTATGCTCACGCTGACGGGCTTTCTGCAAGCCCACAGTCCATGAGAGAAAACCCAATGGAAAGCCTTGATCTGCGTGTGCTCAGCGATGTGCTGGCCTGGCGCCAAGCCGGCCACCGCGTGACCCTGGTCACCGTGGTGGAAACCTGGGGCAGCGCTCCGCGCCCGCCCGGCGCCTTGTTGGCCGTGCGCGACGACGGTGGTGTGAGCGGCTCGGTTTCGGGCGGCTGCGTCGAAGACGATCTGATCGCCCGCATCCGCGCTGGCGAATACGCCGGCCTGCAGCGGCCCTCGATGGTCGCCTATGGCGTCACCAAGGAAGAAGCCACGCGCTTTGGCCTGCCCTGCGGCGGCACCTTGCGTCTGGTGCAAGAGCCGGTGCAAGACACCGCCTGGATCGAAGAAGTGCTGCAACGCACCGGCGCACACCAGCTGGTGGCGCGCACGCTCACGCTGCGCGATGGCCAAGTCACACTGCGCCAGGCCCAGCGCGGCGAGTCGCTGCAGTTTGACGGCAGCACCCTCACAACCTTTTTTGGCCCGCACTGGCGCCTCTTGCTGATTGGCGCAGGGCAACTGAGCCAGGCCGTGGCGCAGATGGCGCAAAGCCTGGACTACGAGGTGCTGGTCTGCGAGCCGCGCGAGGAATACAAGGCCGGCTGGCGCCTGCCCGGCGTGACCCACCTGACCGGCATGCCCGACGATGTGGTGCTGGCCATCGAGCCCGATGCCCACACCGCCATCGTGGCGCTCACGCACGACCCCAAGCTCGACGACATGGCCTTGCTCGAAGCGCTCAATTCGCCCGCCTTCTATGTGGGCGCGCTGGGTTCGCGCCGCAACCAGCAGGCGCGCAAGCAGCGCCTGGCCGAGCACTTTGGCTTGAGCGATGCAGCCCTGGCGCGCCTGCACGGCCCGGTGGGCCTGCGCCTGGGCGCCAAGACACCGGCCGAGATCGCGGTGTCCATCGTTGCCGAGCTGGTGCAGGTCAAGAACAAGGGCGTCTCCGACGCCAAGCAGCTGCTGTCGGCCGACACCGACGCGCACACCGAGTGGCGCACCCCGACCTGCCCCGTGTGAGTGTCAACGCGCCCGTGGTGCTGATCCTCGCCGCTGGCCGCGGCGTGCGTTTTCGCGCCGCGGGCGGCCAAAGCGACAAACTCGACGCCCCACTCAGTACCGCCGCTGGCACGCGCAGCGTGCTGGAACACGTGATCGCGGCCGCACAGGCCAGCGGCCTGCCCTGGCATGTGGTGCGCGTCGCCGACACCGCCCACCACGCCGAGCAAGGCATGGGCACCAGCATCGCCACCGGCGTGGCCGCCACACGCGATGCGCCGGGCTGGCTGGTACTGCCCGGCGATTTGCCTCTGGTCCAGCCCAGCAGCCTGCAGGCGGTGGCGCAGGCGCTGGGACAAGGCCATGCGGTGGTGCAGCCCGAGGTGCAAGGCCGCAGCGGCCACCCAGTGGGTTTCTCGCGCGTTTGTCGCGAGGCGCTGATGGCCTTGCGCGGCGACCAGGGCGCGCGCGCCGTGGTGCAACTGCACCGCGCGCACCGCCTGCCCTTGCAAGACCTGGGCTGCACCCTGGATGTGGACACGCCCGAGCGACTGCGCGTGGCCCAGGACTTGGCCCAAGGCCTGCGCACTTGATGTGCATCAGGCCTGCACAGCACCTATGAAATGGTTTGCCGAACCTTTTTGAGGCAGTGTCACACGTGTGTGCCACACACGCCTGGGCCCGGAGCTCAGCCCTGATTCAAACTGTGGCAAACAACGCTGGGTTTTTGATTTTTTGCGGGTGGCACAGATTCTGCCGAGGGTGATGCACGTCGATGTCAGACGTGCATCACCTTTTGGAGACCCCCATGATCTACGCAGCCCCCGGCCAGGCCGGCGCCAAAATCCAATACAAAGCCCGCTACGACAACTTCATTGGCGGACAGTGGACCGCCCCCGTCAAAGGCCAATACTTTGATGTGATCACACCGATCAACGACAAGGTCTACGCACAGGCCGCCCGCTCGGACGCCGCCGAAATCCCGCTCACGGTGGACCACATCCGCTACTTTGCCAGTTGCGTGTGCGCGCGAGAGGGCGCCACCGACCTGACGATTGGCCCGTATGACGTGCAACTGGGCGAGGTGGGGGGCGTGCCGTTTTACATCGGCAAGGCCTTTCACACCCGCTCGCGCCTCTTCACCGACGAAGAGTGGGCCCAGATTGAAGAACAGGTGATGCGCGATCTGGCGTGAGGGGCAGACCCGCGCAGCCCGGACATTACACTCGCGGCCAGACATGACATTCCCGATCTCTCGCCGACGCCAGAACCTGTTGCAACACCTCATTGCCACAGCACTTCTTCTCTGCACGGACCTTCAAGCAGAGGAAGTCCAGGTGGCTGTGGCCGCCAACTTTGCAGCCCCCATGCAGAAAATCGCAGCGGCGTTCGAGAAGGACACCGGTCACAAAGCCGTGCTGTCGTTTGGCGCCACGGGCAAGTTTTACGCGCAGATCCGCCACGGCGCCCCTTTTGCCGTGCTGCTGGCCGCCGACGATGAAACGCCGGCGCGCCTGGTCAAAGAAGGGCTGGGTGTGGCGGGCTCGGCGTTCACCTATGCCATCGGTCAACTGGTGCTCTGGAGCGCCAAGCCCGGTCTGGTCGACAGCCAAGGCGCGGTGCTGGCCGATCTGGCTTCGGGCCAGCGCACAGGCAAACTGGCCATGGCCGACCCCAAGCTCGCACCCTATGGTGCCGCCGCCTTGCAGGTGATGGACCGCCGCAGTCTGACCGCCCCGCTGCGGCCGCACATCGTCACGGGCGAGAACATCGCGCAGACCTTCCAGTTCGTCAAAACCGGTAACGCGGTGCTGGGTTTTGTGGCGCTCTCGCAAGTCATGGTCGATAGCCAGCTCAGCGGTGGCTCGGCCTGGGTGGTGCCTGCTGCGCTGCACGAACCGATCCGCCAAGACGCGCTGCTGCTCAAGGCCGGACAAGGCAACCCGGCGGCCCAGGCGCTTCTGCAATACTTGCGCAGCGACGCGGCCCGCCAGGTGATCCGCGCCCACAGCTACCAGCTCTGACGCCCCTTTGACCGCCACCCTGTTCAACCCCGAATTCCTCGCCAGCGCCTGGCCTGCGCTGGCGCTCACGCTGCGCCTGGCCGCCGTGACCACAGCGCTGCTCTTGGTGCTGGGCACGCCGCTGGCCTGGTGGCTGGCGCGCACGCCTTCGCGCTGGCGCGAGCCGGTGGGCGCGCTGGTCACGCTGCCGCTGGTGCTGCCGCCATCGGTGCTGGGCTTTTACCTGCTGGTGGCGCTGGGCCCGCAAGGGCCGCTGGGCCAGCTCACGCAGGCCATGGGCTGGGGCACGCTGTCCTTCAGCTTCACCGGGCTGGTGATCGGCTCCATCGTGTATTCGCTGCCGTTTGCGGTGCAGCCGCTGCAGGCCGCTTTTGCCGAGATGGGCCCGCGTCCGCTGGAAGCGGCCATGACACTGGGCGCGCGCCCGTTCGACGCCTTTGTCACCGTGGCTTTGCCGCAGGCACGCCATGCGCTGCTGACGGCTGGGGTGCTCTCGTTTGCGCACACCCTGGGCGAATTTGGCGTGGTGCTTATGGTCGGCGGCAACATTCCGGGCCAGACCCGGGTGCTGTCCACCCTGATCTACGGCCATGTGGAAGCCATGGAATACGCGCAGGCCCATGTGCTGGCCGGTGGCATGGCGCTGCTGGCCTTTGCCGCGCTGCTGGGCCTGGCCTGGTTGCAGCGGCGCGCGAAAGGTGCGCGCGCATGAGCCAGGCCTTGCAGATCAACCTGCGCCTGCCGCGCCAGGCCTTCACGCTGCAGGCGCAGCTGGACTTGCCGTTGCAGGGCGTCACGGTGCTCTGGGGCGCCTCGGGCTCGGGCAAGACCAGCTTGTTGCGCAGCGTGGCGGGCCTGGAACACGCAGAGGGCCGCGTGGCGCTGGGCGATGCGCTGTGGCAAGACGATGCGCAGCAGCGCTTTTTACCGCCCTGGCAGCGCCGCCTGGGCATGGTGTTCCAGGAAGCCAGCCTGTTCGAGCACCTGGATGTGCAGGGCAATCTGCACTATGGCCTGCACCGTTTGCCGCTCAGCGCGCAAGCCGGCGCGCAGCAGGCGCTGGCGCAAGCCATCGAGGTGCTGGGCATTGGCCATCTGCTGCAGCGGCGCAGCGCAAGCCTCTCGGGCGGCGAACGCCAGCGCGTGGCGATCGCGCGTGCACTGGCGGTGCAGCCGCAGCTCTTGCTGCTCGACGAACCCCTGGCTTCGCTCGATGCCGCGCGCAAGCGCGAGGTGCTGCCCTGGCTGCAGGCCCTGCGCGAGCACCTGCAGGTGCCCATGCTGTATGTGACGCACTCGGCCGACGAGGTCGCGCAGTTGGCCGATACGCTGGTGGTGCTGGAACAAGGCCAGGTGCGCGCCTGTGGGCCGGTGGCGCAGGTGCTGGCCTCGGTCGATCTGCCGGTGCACCTGGGAGACGATGTGGGCGCGCTGGTCAGCGGCACCGTGGCCGGGCACGACGCGCGTTGGGGATTGAGCCGCCTGGCTTTGCCACAAGGCGAGCTGTGGGTGGGTCAGGTGCCTGCCCCCGTGGGCACGCCGCTGCGCCTGCGCGTGCTGGCGCGCGACGTGAGCATCACGCTCGCGCGCGCCGAGCACACCAGCATCCAGAACCACCTGCCCTGCACCGTGGCGCAGATCGCGCCCGACGCCAGCACCCACCAGGTGCTGGTGCGCCTCGATGCCGGGGGCACGCCCATCCTGGCCCGCCTGACCGCGCGCGCCGCCGGGCAGCTGCAGCTGCGCCCCGGCCTGGCGGTGTGGGCGCAGATCAAGGCGGTGAGCCTGGTGCGTTGAACGCCTGTGGCACAGCGGCGCACCCGCGCGCTGTGCATAATCCGCCCCATGCAAACCCTGCAATCTCTGCGCCAAGCCCGCTGGATCGCCCGCCTCGTGCTGGTGTGGTTTGCCTTGCTCATGGGCGCGGCCATCGCCTCGCCCATCGTCAAGCCCGCAGGTGGGCAAATGGTGTGCTCGGCCATGGACGGCATGAAACTGGTCATGAACGACGAGGGCCAGGCCCAGCCGGTGTCGGACAGCATGGACTGCCCGCTTTGCGCGACCGTGATCACGCCGCCTACAGCCCAGGCCTCCGCGTTTGAATTGCCCAGCGCCCTGGGCCATGTGCTGCAGACCGTCCCTGCAGCGCACATCGCCGGCCTCACCGGCGCGCCCCTGCCGCCACGCGGCCCGCCCTCGCTTTAAACCAACACCCGCGCAGAGCTCACGCTCTTGCCTGGCGCTGTCACGCCCTACCGCTCGCACGGGGCTGTTCCCGTTTTTTCCATCCCAGGAGTCTCTCCATGAAACATGCATTGATCGCTTTATCGGCCGCCCTCTTGTCGGTCTCCACTTTTGCCCAGGTCAGCGTCAAAGATGCCTGGGTGCGTGCCACCGTCGCCCAGCAAAAGGCCACTGGCGCCTTCATGCAACTGCAATCGGCGCAAGACGCCAGGCTGGTCGGCGCGCAGTCGCCCGTGGCTGGTGTGGTCGAAGTGCACGAGATGGCTATGGAGGGCGGCGTCATGAAAATGCGCGCCGTGCCCAAGCTGGCGCTGCCTGCGGGCCAAACCATCGAGCTCAAGCCCGGCGGCTACCACGTGATGCTGATGGACCTCAAGCGCCAGGTCAAAGACGGCGACACCGTGTCGGTGACCCTGGTGGTCGAAGGCAAAGACGGCAAACGCCAGAACATCGAGGTCAAGGCCCTGGCACGCGGCATGAACGCCAGTCCCATGCAACACAAGCATGGCGATCACCAGCACTGACAGGGCAGGACCGGGCGCACGGTCAAGGCCGAACACCCGCCAGCGGCCTGTCAGCTGCGCATCAGCCCGGCTCTGTTGTAATGCGGGGCAGATGCGCAAGGAGACCCCATGAGCGACAACTCGGCTTTCGGTTTTGGCAAGTTCGTGCCCGGTTTTGACTTCCTGCAAAACCTGGCGCAGTCGGCCAGCAAGGCGGCGCCTGCCGCTGGTGCCATTCCGGGCATGTCCAATTGGGTGGCGCCCACGCTCAGCGTGGAAGAACTCGACAAGCGCATCCAGGAGCTCAAGGCGGTGCAGTTCTGGCTGGAGCAAAACGGCACCGCGCTCAAGGCCACCATCCAGGCCCTGGAGGTGCAGAAGATGACGCTCAGCACCTTGCAAAACATGAACGTCAACATGGCCGACCTGGCCAAGGCCTTCACCGCACGCGCCCCCCAGGCTGCTGCACCAGCGCCACAGGCGGCCCCGGCCACCGAGCCAGAACCCGCGCCCCCCGCCGAAACCGAAGAAGAAGCCCCGGCCACCAAAGCCCCACGCCGCAGCCACAGCAAAGCCAAGCCAGTACAGGCGCCAGCCGATCCCATGGCCTGGTGGGGCTCGCTCACACAGCAGTTTCAGAACATCGCCAACGCCGCCATGAAAGACGTGGCGGCCGAAGCGATGAAGGCCCAGGCCAAGACCGCCGAAGCCCAGGCACCGGCCGGCGCCAAAGCACCGGCCAAGGCCAGCGGCCAAACCGCTGCACGCAAAGCCGCCCCACGCCAAAGCGCCGCCAAGAAAACCCCGCGCTCGGCCAGCGCCAAGCGCAGCCGCTGATCTGGGTCGCTGACAGCCGCCACGGGGGCACAAACGCCGTGGCCGCGCTAACATCGGCCGCATGAAACTGTTTCCCTGCGGCCACGCCACGCACCCCGACGCGCGCATGGCCGCGGCCCTGGCCCTGGCCCAGGTGCGCGCCCAGATGGCCCGCCCCGATTACGCCCAGACGCCACGCCTGGGCCTGCTCTACATGACCGACCGCTGCAGCGCGCAGGCGCAAGAACTGCTGGACTGGCTGCGCGCCGAGCTGCCCATGGTGCAGGCCTGGGCCGGCACCAGCGCCATGGGCATTGCCGCCGCAGGCGCCGAATACTGGGACGAGCCCGCGCTGGCCATCCTGCTGTGCGACCTGCAGCCCGAGCAGTTCCGCGTGTTCTCGGGCGTCTCGCCGCTGCCCGCTGACTGGGGTGCGGCCAGCGCGCTGGTGCATGCCGAGCCGCAAACGCCCGAGCTGGCCGAGCTGCTGGCCGAACTGGCCGATCGCACACACAGCGGGCAACTCTTTGGCGGCCTGAGTTCGGCGCGCGACTCGGCGCTGCAGTTTGCGGCCCAGGCCGGGCAGACCGCAGCAGGCCAGGGCGTGTTCAGCGGCGGCCTGAGCGGGGTGGCGTTTGCGCCCGGCGTGCCCCTGCTCACGCGGCTCACGCAAGGCTGCCAGCCCATCGGCAGCGCCCACACCGTCACGCAGGCCGACGACCTGGTGGCGCTCACGCTGGACGACGAGGCCGCGCTCGATGTGCTGGAGCGTGACCTGGACATCACGCTCGAACAAGCGCAGCACGCGGTGGAGGTGGTGCGCCAAACCCTGGTGGGCCTGAGCCTGCCGGGCCAAAACGTGGTCGAGCGCACCGGTGCGCTGCAAGCGCAGGCGCGCGTGCGCCACATCATCGGTCTGGACCCGATGCGCCAGGGCGTGGCCCTGGCCGAGCACCTGAGCACGGGCATGCAATGGGTGTTTTGCCGCCGCAATGCCAAGACCGCCCGCGCCGACCTGGTGCGCATCTGCGCCGAACTGCGCGAAGCGCTGGAGCCCGAGGCCCTGCCGCTCGAAGCGGCGCTGCTGCAAGCGCCCGATACCACGCAAAGCCTGCCCACGCCAGGCCGCCAGATCGCAGGCGCCATCTATGTGAGCTGCACCGGGCGCGGCGGCCCGCATTTTGGCGGGCCCCACGCCGAGCTGCAGGCGCTGCAACACGCGCTGGGCGATGTGCCGCTGGTGGGCTTTTATGCGGCGGGCGAAATCGCAGGCCAGCAGCTGTACGGCTACACCGGCGTGCTCACGGTGTTCGCCGCCGACTGAGTGTTCAGCGGCGGCGCTCTTCGCGCAGCAGCGGCCACAAGGCCCACAGCCCCAGGGCCGGCCCCGGCGCCAGCCCGAGCAACAGGGTGCCGAGCGCGATGTGCTCGGCCAAAGCCACAAACAGCAGGATGCTGACGATGCTGATGCCAAAGCCGATGCTGTTGGTCAGCGTGAGCACGCTGCCCACCGCTTGCGGCGGCGCGTTGCGCGCCGTCAGCGTGGAAAACTGCGGCGAATCGCCCGCCACCGTGATGCCCCAGACCACGAGCCAAGCGTAAAACACCGCGTCGCCCGCCGCCATGAGCCAGGGCGCCAGCAGGCAGCACAGCCCGCTGATGGCCAGCTGCACGCCCGCCACATGGGCGCTGCCCCAACGCCAGGCCAGCCGACCGCCGACAGCGCAGCCCAGTGCGCCCGCGCCCAGCACCCCAAACGCGGCCCAGGACAGCGCCGTGCCCTGCAGGCGCGTGGCCAGGATCAAGGGCATCAGCACCCACAAGGTGTAAAGCTCCCACATGTGGCCGAAATAACCGAGCACCGAGCTGCGCACGCGTGCGTCTTGCCAAAGCGTGGCCAGGGCGCGCCACTGCAGCGTGCTCACGCGCGCTGTCGCGCCCGGCGCATCCCCAAGCGAAAGGATCAACAAGCCTCCCGCAGCGGCCAGCGCCGCCACGCCCAGCATGATGCTGGGCCAGGGCAAATCGTGCGCCAGGGCGCGCAAGCCATGGGCGCTGGCCGAGCCCAGCACCAGCGCGCCCACGAGCAGGCCAAGGGCCGCACCCAGGCCTTGCCGGTACCACTGCGCCGCGATCTTCATGCCCACCGGGTAGATGCCCGCCAGGAACACGCCGGTGGCAAAGCGCCAGACCAGCAAGGCCTCGTAGTGCCGCACCATGGCCCAGGCGCCCACGGTGCAGGCGGCGCCGGCCAACGCGCAGAGCACGAAGACATTGCGCGCATGGAAGCGATCGGCAATGGCCAGCAAGGCAAACACCAGGGTGCCGACGATGAAACCGAATTGAAGGGATGAGGTGAGCGCGCCCACCGCGCTGGCGGGCCAGCCCAGCTCGCGCTGCAGATCGGGCATGACCGCGTTGACGGCAAACCACAGCGAGGTGCCGGCCAGCTGGGCCAGCACCAGCACCGGCAAGACATGGCGGGGAACGGCGGCGTCGCTCATGGCAGCAGCTTAAAGCGCTCTGCCCAACGCCGCAGGCACTCAGGCGTCAGCGGCTCAGACGCCACGCGCGCGATCGGCCTTGAACTGCGCACGGAAGGCGCTGAACTGCCCGGCGTCGAGCGACTCGCGCACCTCGCGCATGAGGTTGAGGTAGTAGTGCAGGTTGTGCACGGTGGTCAGCATGGGGCCAAGCATCTCGCCGCAGCGGTCGAGGTGGTGCAGGTAGGCGCGCGAGAAACCGTCACGGCCGCCTTGTTCCCAGCTCACGCCCGAGCTGCCGGCGCAGGCATGGCAAGTGCAACTGGGGTCCAGCGGTTGCGGGTCGCTCTTGTGGCGGGCGTTGCGCAGTTTGAGGTCACCGTAGCGCGTGAACACGGTGCCGTTGCGCGCGTTGCGCGTGGGCATGACGCAGTCGAACATGTCCACGCCCTCGGCCACGCCTTGCACCAAATCTTCGGGCGTGCCCACGCCCATCAGGTAGCGCGGCTTGTGCGTGGGCAGGCGGTGCGGCGTGTGCGCCATGATGCGCAGCATCTCGTCCTTGGGTTCGCCCACGCTCACGCCGCCCACCGCGTAGCCCGGGAAATCCATCTCCACCAGCGCCTCCAGCGATTCCTGCCGCAGGTGCTCGAACATGCCGCCCTGCACGATGCCGAACAGCGCATTGGGATTTTGCAGGCGCTCGAACTCGGCTTTGGAACGCAGCGCCCAGCGGCGGCTCATCTCCATACTTTGGCGCGCCTCGGCCTCGGTGGTCAGGTGCCCCTTGGTCTCATACGGTGTGCACTCGTCGAGCTGCATCACGATATCCGAGTTCAGGATGGTCTGGATCTGCATGCTGACCTCGGGCGACATGAAGAGCTTGTCGCCGTTGACGGGGCTGGCAAAGTGCACGCCCTCTTCGGTGATCTTGCG
>JACCDW011235971.1_pt1 | contig 13429 bp, 11 predicted proteins | sample 7449781 | NCBI WGS metagenome assembly JACCDW01 (sample SAMN15323449, study PRJNA562643) | freshwater metagenome | isolation source: river surface water | place: USA:Blue River Watershed | collected 2017-08-18 | reverse complement strand
GATACAGTTGCATTTTGACCAGAACCTTCAGAAGCCATCAAAGCTCCACCGACTAAGGTTCCAGCATTTTGAGCTAATTTTAAAGCAGTACGAGTTGTATCTTCTGCAACTCTTAAACATTCAACATATGCAACTCTGTCAGAACTGTTATGTGGAGCGCCATCAAGTGCAATAACGATGTTAGACATTATTTCACTTGCTTTTTTCTCAACTTCTCCAGCAGCACTTAAAATTTCATCTACATCATAAATTTCTTGGATTTCACAAGAATCAAAAGCACCGTCACCTACACACGAGAGTTCAATAAACTTAAGATCAAAGTTCTCTTCATAAATGGTTTTGCCAGAGCCATTCTCTTTCTTGCCTTTCCATTTTTTAAGACATGAACAATATTCTTTTTCAGTGTAAGCTTTGTTTCTACACTTGGAGCAAATACCATAGGCAACTGAACAACCCATTGAAACATCATGAATAACACCAGTACGAATGTTTCTTGCAATATCAGGATAAGCTTCTTCATCTACAAAGAAAGTACAGTAAACGCAATTTTCTGCATCATCCCACTCAGCATAAACAACCATACCTTTTGCTTGTTCAATATCATCATTTTTATGGTTGGTATAGATTGGTACACCTTCGAATGTTTTGTATGCAGGTATCTTTACGCCTTTAACTTCAGCTTCTTTCAATAGCTCTTCTTTAGAAAAATAGTCGCCATTATGATTAACTGTATCCGCATCAATAGCTCTTGCTCTGACCCATAAAAGTTTCGCATTCTTACGAGCTTTCATTTCTTTAACAATATCGAAATCCTTGTATTTTTCTAATACTTCTGAAGGATCCGCATAAAGTGACTGAAGGCCAATTTTTGCTGCTTCTCTCATTTGTTTTGATGCAGTTTTAAGCATATGCTCTCTTGCAGTATTTCTATCTTGTTCGGTAAGGAAACTATTAATCGTAATAGATCCTCCCTTCGCTGTTCTATACATAAATAATTATTTCTCCTGCAATTGTGTAATGCTGAAATAAATAAGACATTTACTTAAAATCCTTCTAGTTATGACTCTAAAAATCCTGTTTAAAATAAAAAACCTATCCTGGTAGATAGGTTTTTTGTACAGAATTAAGTATTGTTTAAATAATTTCTTCTTGAGGTGTTGAGCTTGATTGCCCTGTCTTTTTTCTAATTGCTTGCATGATTACATTCATAACATCTTGAGGGTGGTCATTTAATTCTTTGTCTGTAAATCTAAGAATTACCCAGCCATTTGCAGCTAATTCAACATCTCTTCTTTTATCTCTAGCAATCTTTTCTGGGTTGTTATGCCAAATCTCTCCATCAGCTTCAACACCAATTCTTAATGCTGGAATTGCTGCATCTAATTGATAATCTCCAGTAGGCCCAGCAGAGTATTGAGCGTAAAGTGGGAAAGGCATATTCAAAGATAATAGCAAGCCATAAAGTTTCTTCTCAATTGAAGTAAACATCTGGGCTTGTGGTCTTTCTAATTTTTTCTTTGCATATACTTCTTTGGTTTCTTCAGAGCTGGCAAAATGATATTGCTCTTGTTGTGCATAGAGATTATAAGCAACTGCATTAGGACCACCAAAATCTAAAGGTGCAAGTGGTGTTCCAAAGCCTTCATATTCTTCAGGTAAAGATCCTAATAAGCCTCTTCCTGAAACTGGTGATAAGCTTTTAATAAAACCTTCATGTGCTGCAGATTTAAATCTTCTTCCAGCAGTTCTTAGGTTGATTAAACTATTCAAGCTTTCAAGTCTATCGTAATAAATCTCGTTTACAATTGATGAAGCTAATCTATAATTCTTTAAGCTATTTGAAGCCATAGGCATTCCTGGCATTCCACCTGGAGGTGGAGGGGTCATGCCCATTCCTGGTGCACCCATACCCATGTCTGCTGGATTAGGTGCTCCAAAACCTTGACCTGTTACATTTCCAGATTGAAAACCATTATTAATGTCTGTATTCATCAAAGCTGGATTTTGAACGAAATTAGCACCTTGTTCAAATCTCAATCTTTCAATTTCTTGATCTGGGTCTAATCCAAATGCTTCAATCAGAGTCATGTTTGAAATAACTCCATTTGAATTAGCAGTGACTAGCATTTGAAGCTTACCAGTATCATCTCTTAATTGAAGGTCATCAAACTTAATAGTAGGGTAGATAATTTCTTCTTGCCCTCTCTCACCTTCAACAGTAAAACCATTCCATTCAGCTACAGGTTTAAAAACGCATTCTTCAATCCAGTGTGCAACCTCTCTACGGAATGTTTCAAGTCTTTGCGCCATAGCCAAAAGACCAACTTGAGCATTACCATATGTAGGACCTTCACCATTAAGAAGGGCTTTGTTAAGCATTACACCATCAAGGATTTCTTGGTCAATTAGTTCATATTCATTAGTTAACTGAAGAACTTTTCCTGAAGCACCAACATAATCAAAATCAAATGCATGGTGAGTTACAAGAGTTAAGTTTGGATCGTTAGCAATTGCAGCTAATTCTTCTTGAACACTATCTAAATCTTCTTGTGAAGCTGGACGTGTATCGTTACCAACTTTAACAACTTTGACTGGAAGGATATGTCTTTCAGCAACAATCCATTGAGATTGTCTAAGTTTATCCTTGTAAGCTAAAGTAGGAAAGAGTGGCCTAATTAAAGGAGTGCCATAGTCTTCCCAAGGGTTCGAACCATGCTTGAAGTGATGAATAGAAATTGGATTTAACTTAATTGGATCCCCTTTCATAATCATTTTCTTGACACCATCAGGAATGGAATCATATAATTCTTTAGGGTTTCTCTCGTTTACAATTCTTACTTCTTCTGCAGATGGCCGATAGGCATACATACCTGGTTGATCAATCATGCCTGGAGTTTTGAGAACACTATCTGGGTTTAAAATTGAAATAGACTTCCAAGTTGCACCATCATGAGTACAATCTTGACCATCCTCATTTACATTAGAACCTTGACAGTGAGGGCAATCTAATGATAAAAGTACAAAAGTATCTCCTAAAAGGTGATAAACTTTTGAGATTTCAGGAAGCCATTTTTGGAAATGAAGCTTTTGTGTTAACTTCTCGAAATAGTCTTTGACATATGAAGAAGAACACTCTAATTTCCAACCAGAAAAAGGATAATTGGTGTAGAAATTGATGGCTGCAGCAATTTTTGGCTCGTTATTTCTCCACCAGTTTGCCCAGAGGTAAACTTCACGTCTAGCATTTGGGATTTGGAATGATGTAGGTGTTAAAAATGGAGAATAAAAATTAGGTGCGGTGGTCATGGTGTTATTACCACCACCCATGTTAGCCGATCTTGAAACAGATGGACCCATTCCATTACTTATTCTAGAGTTAGCATATTGCCTATCTGGAATGGAACTATTTGCTATTCTTTCTCCGGTTACATTTTGCGCTGCAGTTTTAAGTACGTTTGCTAATGTAGGTGCATCTTTAGAGCTCATGTTTTAATTTATACCCACATTTATTTAATTTTGAAAGTTACACAAACCTAATGTTTGATGGTAAGTCCTCTCTTTCAGTAGGTTTGCCTGAATTGTATTGTGGAATGCCTCTTACCAACATAGCACCTTGGGCTTTTTCTAATTTTTGCATGTTTACTGGATCTACATTATTATTGAAATGTCTAGACCCTTCCAAAAGCCCTTCCAATCCAGTTTCAAAAAAATCATGATAAGGGGATTGTAATCTTGCCATATTTGATGCTAGTTGATCGCCGTAAACTCCAGAGTCTACATTGCTAGGTGTTTCAGATCCTCCAATATGATGAGGTCTAAAAACTAAAATATCCCACAATTCTTTTTGCTCTTCTACAGCCATTTCTTGAAAATCTTCAATAGTTTTACCCATTTGCTCTAAAAGAAACTTAAGTTCTTGGTTGAACTTTTCATAGGTATTATGTTGTTCTTTAACTTCATATTGGGCTGCTTGTAATTGTCCCTCATATCGAGAAACTGGAAGAAGAGGAGCTGCCTTAATAGCTCCTCCACCAATCATTCCACGAGCAATTTTGTACCACATTTTACTTCTCTCTTGATTCAGATAAAATATGATCTAGGCCCAATTCACTTTCGAACATTTTGATATCTTCGTCTGTGAATTGATGACCCCAGTCTTCAGCATCTTCAGCTAATAGTTCTTCAATTGTCTTATCGATATCTTCATTAGTTCTCTTTTCTTCTAAATGAGAATCAAAAGATTCAAGATTCATTTTCTTTTTAGCTGTTTTATTCAAATGTCCAGAAACAGTATCATCATCACCATCTCCAGCATCTTTATTGATTTCACCAGATACATGAACTGGCTTGCTCTCTTTAGCATTTGTTTGATGAGCAATAGAATCTTTCATGTCGCCTTTTTGATCATAAAGGCCAGCATTGTTAGCTAAGTTTTCTTCAATAACTTCTTCGCTGTCTGTTTTATTATTATATTTTTCAACCAATCTATCAAATAAAGATTTCTTAACTTCTTCTCTATTTGGTAATTGATTTTCTACAGTCTTAAAATGATCAGATTGTGATGTTCTTTTGCTTAATTTCTTATCATCAACAGAGTGTCCATATAAAGATGGTTTTAATTCATCAAGTTGTTTTTCTCTGCTTTCTTCTGTGTTGGATGAATCTCTTTTAGAAGACTTTAATTTTGAATCCTCGAACATTTTTTCATATCCGATTTGGTCTTCATGAGTTTTTCTTTCACCATCTTTGATATTGAGTAAGTTGGCTTCATTATCAGGATGTCTTGTAACATCTAAATTGCCCATAACTACATCATGGGATTGGAAACTTTGCTTCATCCATGTTTCGTAATTACATCTGACGTTACCATCTTTATCCATTCTAGAATCAACACAATTCCATCTACATTTTGATGCTTCCATAGGAACAGCACCGCCAAGTTCAACAACGCCCTTAGGACACATTAAAATTGGTTCGCCGTCAGTTGTTCCTAATGTTGTATATGCCACTCTTGTGTTTCTTGGAGTGGAAATTGATTCATACATACTCTTGATTGTTTGTGCTGCTTTGGCGATGTAAACATAGCCACCAGAATTAATCATCTTTTCTGTTGAATCTAAAATTGAATATTCTTCTCTATTTGCAATTCTTTTTAAAGAATCGATTTGTGATAAAGATTCTGCTTGCCAATAACCTGGGCTTTTTCTAGGCATTTTACTAGCAATTCTTTCCATTTGAACTGCTTGGTTATCAATTTCTAATGTTGACTGTAATGATGCGAAAATGGATCTTAAGCCTTTTCTCATTTCAGCAAGTTTGGTTTGATTTAAAACTGATGCCATGTGTCTCATTGCTTCTTCAGCTTGGTCTGGTGAATCAATTTTAAATACCTTAACTACATGCTTAGGACCACCCATATTTAAAAATTGTTGTGCAATTGGGTCAGATCCAAAGTCGTCTTCTTCTAAAACATCGAATGGATTTGGAATATCTGTTCTGCCAATATTACCAATCATGTCTCCAAGCATTTCCAAAATCCCACCACCAATAAGCTTGTCAACAGTTTTAGGGTTATGTGTGTGTACTTTGGTTTTAATTTTGAAATTTTTATTTGTATCCATAATGTTACCCTAAATCTAATGCTTTTAGATCCATTCCTCTATTTTTTAATTCTGCTTTAATTTTCTTAAGTTCAGCTTTTACACCATCTTTATCTGCAGCATCTTTACGATCACCTTGAGGTGTATTTTTGTCATAAGTGTTTAAATCTTCAAGAAAATAAGCTCTTGATACAAGTTCGCCTGTTGATCTTTTAGAAAAATCAGGTTCTGCGTCATAATCATATCCAGCTGTTTTAATTGTAGAATTATCTGAAGCCTTTTTGGTTTCTTCAACTTCATCTTTTGGAGATTCTTGGTGCTTCTTTTTATTATAATCTTTTACAATGTCAACTGCTCTTTCAATGGTTTCGTTTGACCAGTATTTTTGTTTAGCTAAATATCTAACAATATCTTTCTTTTCAACACCATGATCAAGCAACTTACCAACTTTTCCCATCAAAACTCTAAAAGGATTTCCTCTAGTTTTTTTCTTTTTCTTTTGGGCTTCTTTATAATTGAATTGACTGGCTTGAGTTTCCATTTGGCTTTCCTTATGGTGATTTTCTTTTTCTAAATGAGTTAGTTTTTTAAGCATTGTTTTTGCAAGCTCTCTAGCTGTTGGATCGTATTTACCTGTACTTGGGTCTTTGGTTCGCTTTCTAGGATCTTGAGCCATATCAATCGCTGTAATCATTTGACTTACACGTCTCTTGTATTCAGGTCTTGTAATTCTTTCAATTATTTCCTCAAGATCAGTTTTCATTTCCAACAATTCTTGATTGCTTGCGCTGATGATCTTATTTAAAAGTTCAATCATTTCACTTTTAGTAACACCACTCCCACCATCTGAACTTAATGCTATGTTATTAATTCCAGAGGCGGGATTTGATGCAATACCGCTATAAGTGAATCTTTTAATCATTAATCGAGATCATCCAAGTTTAAATTGATATTTCTATAAATATCAGAAATTGTTTGAGCCTTATTGATTGCTCTGTTTTCCATATCTTCTGTAAAGTTTTTCTTGAGAGCTAATCTTTGTTCTCTGCTCTTTTCTTGCATGGCAATTCTTTGAGATTCTCTGTTATCTAATTGTTCAGCATCAATCATTCCAAATTGTGAGGAGAAACTAGATTCACTGGCAGTTCTTAAAACTGAATGTGCTCTGTTAGAAACTACATTTTTCTCTCTGATTGAATTGAGCTTATTAGCTTCCCATGAAGAATGTTTGGAGGCGCTAGCTTCTCTTCTAGCTTGTGCATCTACTTTGATTTGCTCAGAACTATTGTTTTGGCTATTCAAAAACTCTTCTGAGAGAGCAATCATGTCTGGATTGAAGATTGATGCACTTCTTGTAAGCATTGCATTCATATATTCATCTGCAGAAAAAGCTTTCAAATTACTTGTAGTGGTACGAACATTGTCTCCACTATCAAAATCTGAACCAGCTCTACGAATAGCATTAGAGGATGACATTTCTTCTGCTAATCTATCAGCAAGTGATTGTCCTCTTAATTCATCATAGATAGAAGCACCTTGGATTCTTTCCCAGGAGTTTTCTGTAATTTGTGCTTGCTTTGGCATGCCAATTGTTTGCTTTGAAATCTTAATTCTATTTTCAGCAGAATTATTCTTCAAATCTGCATATGGATCATCATATGCTTCATAGCTAGCACCTACAAACTTGCTTTCCATGAATGATGGGATATTTTCTGTTTCTGCAACTTTTCTGAATTTGCTCATTTTCTTACCTATATTTTCCCTCAAGGGTATATCCCAGGACATTTGCCCTGGGATATTTTGAACTTGAGGATTAGTTACTAGTTTTTATTATCGAATAATTCGTCAACCCATTCTGGATCGCCATAACCAAGCTCATTCTTCCAGTAGTCTTTGCATCTGTTGATATTTGCTGCATCTAAGTTTGCAACTTTCATCATATTAGCGACAACTGTCTTCTTGACATTTGGGTTAATATTGGAAGCCATGACTTCTTTGATTTCAGAAAGATTGTCATTCTTTGGAGCAACTGTTTCGTTGATCATTGCTTCAACATATTCTTGTGGGAATCCAGCTGCTAATGCCTTAGCTGCAAAAACTTTCTTGCTGTTTGCATCTAAATTAGCAATTGCAACAAAATCATCATTCTTCTTAGTTGTAGAAGCTGTGCGAACAACCTTTTCAGACTTTTCAGCTTGTCTTACTAATGACTCTCTGTAAGCTCTTCTTTGCGCAAGCTTGAGTTTGTTTTCGGAAGCTGTCTTGATGTTGTTCTCAATTTGTGAAGCAAGTCTGACTCTTCTTTCATGTCTTACAGCTAAGATTGCATTTGCAAGTTTAGTGTTGCCAGATTCAATAGCTGCTTCAACTGCTTCTGCTGTAATTTGATTAGGATTGTCAAAAACGATTTTAGATGCTGTCTTATTCATTTCGGAATAAGCTTTAGTTTCATCTTCTTCTTCTTCATCATCATCATCATCGTCGTCATCACCGTCAGGATCGCCATATGGGTGGATATCATCTTTCATTAATTTATATAAGAAAGGATCACCGGCATCATCTCCAGCCATGCGCTTAAGTTCACTTTCGTCAACACCATTTGGCTCTTCTTTCTTGCTGAGTTCTTCAAGAAGCTTTTTTAAACCAGGGTTTTTTTCGTCTGAGTCTGAGTCTTCTTTCTTCTCTGCCAATCTTGATTGGAAGTTGTCCCAATCAATACCTGTAAAAACAAGCTCGGAATCTAAGCCAGATTCTTGAAACTTGTTTGGGAAAATTCTATCTGCCATTATTTTTATTTCTCCTCAAGTTCATCCTTATTTACTTGTGTAAATATTGCAAACATTTTAATTTGCATTGAGTGTTAATTAAAACCTTCTAATTATTGAAATCAAACCCCTGCAAATTAGGTATTATTTATTTCTTTTATGCAAAATAAGCTTTTTATCCTTTTGCTGTAAAACATCTCCAATTTGAATGTCAAGTTCTTTGAATAAATTTTTATTAGCTTCAACTACATATTTTACAGAATTGCTTTTAGGAGCAACACTTTTAGTTTGTTCTTCTTCTAAATCCTTAAAATCAACAATTATATTTTTTGAATCTAAGAAAGCTAAAGTTAAAGGAAATGAAACATTTTTATTCCAAAATGAATAATTTCCAACTTCAGGAAAAACAAAATATGCAACTTCAAACTCTTCTAAAGGCTCTGCATGCATTAAGCCTTTAGATAATGTTGATGGCTTATCAGCTACAAAACGAATGTCAAACTGACCTTCAAAATTATCACTGAGTCAAGTTTTAGAATATTTGCTTTTTTTGCTAGCAACTTTTACTGAAGCAGCTTCATTGTAATCAAACTTGCTTTTAACTCTATTTTTTCTAAATTCATTAACAGTTTCTTGGCTAAGATAATGATCTCTTAAAGCTAATCTGCCTCTGTCAGTCAATGAAACTGATCTGCCATTACCAGAAACTAAACCAGCAGTCTTAAGAGCTAATAAATCATTGTCAGAAATTGCTTCTGGAACTTTGCAAATCTTAGCATCCTTAATATTATTTAAAAGGCTTGCTGCTGTAACTAAGTCATCTTGATTCTTATCAATAGTTTTCAATAAGTTTAAATGCTTATCGCTTACAGTAACTTTAGCTTCTCTAGTTGGTCCTGTAGAAATACCTAAAAGTTGAATTTGAATATCAGATAAGCCTAAAGATTCCATAGAAACTTTATTGCTTTCATCGTCATTCCAGTTGTTTAATGATTGAATTGGTAGAGGCATTTGTTTTCTCCTATCTTGGTATAGTGTTGAGATAGCCCTTGCCATCATCAACATTCTTTTGGTAAGTGCTTTCGAAAGTGAAATTATCTAAGCTACCATCATTGGCACTTTCATCCATGCCTGGTGCTTTTGTAGTTGGACCTGGATCAATATATGTAATTCCAGATTTATTAGAAGTACCATTCAATTCACTCAATTGGCCCTCTAAGCTTAATCCAACTGTTAATTCTTCTTCAACCTCTGATTCACTTTGATAAGAATCTGGAGGAGTAAGCCTTTGCATTTTGTCAAGTCTTGCTTCATCCGCATTTTCAAATTCATCTTCTAATTCATCATAAGGTGTTTGAAAGACGTGGTCATGTTTATTGACGTTCAATGATGGGTAAAGTTGAGCAAGCTTAACTAATTGTAATGTGATGCGATCTGATTTTTCATACTTGCCCTGCTTATCAAATAAAGCAGCAAGTTTGATTTTTTGAGATATAGATTTTGGCATGCGCATATTTTAAAATTACAATTAAATGCCCTATTTACCTGCTAATTCTTTTTCTACAGTACTTAGAGCATTTGCAATTGTCATATCCATATCGTAGTATCTATAGTTGCCTAATCGACCACCTATAATAAGATTTGGTTTTTCATTTGCAAGATTTTTATATAAATTATAAAGATCATTATTTCTCTGATCATTGATTGGATAAAATGGTTCTTTGCCTCTCTGGTAATTTTCAGGGTGTTCAAAAGTAACCCATTCTTTTTCAGATTTTCCCAAACCAAAGTGTCTGTGCTGAATAATTCTTGTCCAAGCTATATTTGGTTGTGGATAATTAATTTGAGCAGTTCCTTGGAAATCAACACTCATTTGATAATCTTTGAATGACAATGAGCGATATTCTAAATCACCAAAGCAATAGTCAAAATAACTATCAATTTGACCAGAATAGACAACTTTGTGAGACTCTGATTCCCAAAACTCTTTATCTTTAAGAAAATCTGTGTTAGTGAAAACTTCAATTCCTTCAAGTAGTTTTTCAAATATAGCTGTGTATCCATTAACTGGAACTCCTTCATAGATATCATGATCAGGATAATATCTATCGTTCATATCAAATCTAATTGGAAGTCTTTTTGCTAATGATGCTGGTAAGTCTTTTGGATCTTTGCCCCATTGCTTTTTTGTATATCCATAAAAGAACATTTCGTATAATGTTTTTCCAACTTTAGAAAGACAATATTCTTCAAAGTTTTGTGGATCTTTATTAAATACAACCTCATTAGCAATTTTGATTTTAGCAAACTCAGGGGTGTTTACTTCAGGCCATATTTGATATATTGTCATCAAATTAATAGGAAGAGAGTAAATCTTTCCTTTGACATTGGCTTTGCATCTTAGTGTGAAATTGTTAAACTCTGTAAATTGATTAATATAATCCCAAACTTTTTTATTAGATGTATGAAAAACATGAGGGCCATATTTATGGATATGATAGTCAGCATAAGGTTCAGTAAAACAATTACCACCTATATGAGGTCTTTTCTCTAATACTAAAACTTTCTTTCCAGCTTTATTTGCTTCATATGCAAAAATGGAGCCGAATAATCCGGCTCCAATTACGAGATAATCATATTTCATAATAATATTTTATACACTTGCTGCTGGTACTCTTGGATAATTACCTTGACCTTGCATTAATGGTTCATCATCAAAGCTTACTTTTTCTCCACCCATATTATTTCTTTCTTCTTGAGTGAGAGGAGTAGTTTTTGGATGAAGTTTTCTTTCTAAAGGAATAAATGGATCTTCATCTATATCATAATGTGCAGCAGCGTTATATCCCGAAAAATTAGGCATTGTATCAGGATTTGGCATATCAGTAACAAGATCTCCAGATTCTTTAAAACCATCTTCGTCAGGTGTAGTTACTGTTCTTAATCCTTCGGCATATCCAGAAATATCAGCTCCCTCAAATGGAAGTTCTTTTCCTAAAGATGGGGTTTGATATTGAGCTTCATAGAATGGATTATCATTTCCATAGCTATCTGTAATATTAACTCTGTTTCTAGAAGGATAATCTTTGAATGCTTTTTTGACATTTTTTGATTGAGACATTACTGGGTGATATCTTTCAGGCTTTATTAATTCTGGAATATCATCTTCATATTTAAACTTTTGGTTTGCTTTGTATTTATGTCTTGAAGCTAAAGAATCTTCCATAGTCATAAATGTTTCAGGCTTATCCAAATAATTTTTCATATTTTCAACGCCATAATCATTTGCCTTTATTAAATTGGCCTCATTTTCTAGCATTGACTTGTATTCTCTTAATCTAGCTCTAAACTTTAATCTTTCTCTTTCGTCAGGGCTTAAGATATCTATATTTCCTATTGCATCATCTTCTTTGTAAGCATGCATAGGAACTAATCTACTTTCGAAGTTTCTTTCTGGATCATCTGGTAGGGGATTATGACTTCTAGATAAAATTGCTTCAAAACTTTTATCATCTATCCATTGATTATAGTTGCCAGGTATTTGTCCGCCTTTTCCAATAGGACTTCCACCAGGTGAATATGGTGCTGATCCTGCTCCACCAATACCACCAAAACCAGCAGCTGTTCTTATATTTTTCTTATTGGATGACATGAAACTTAACCTCAAGATACAGGCAATATTTATTTTATTCTTCCACCAAGGTTTATCGTCCTTGAGCGTGGCAAAATGTCTGCAATTTTACTAAATAATGTTTCATAAGCAACAGCAGCTATAGCATCACATAGGTCATCTTTATAACCTGTCATGGCTTCAATAATAAATCTTTTGCCCTTCCATTTCTTTTGTAAAAATTGGAATTGAATCTTAGCTTCTTGTATTTCATTAAGTGGAAATTCTCTTCCATTTTGATCTTTAAATGTTCCACCTGAAATATCATAAATATCAATTCTATCTTCTCTCAACAAAAGTGAAAGTTCGGTATATATAGATTCCTTGTAGTTTTTATTAAATTGTTTTTCAACAATTGGAACACCTAATGACCTTAATTTAATAACCGAAGATTGAGAGTTCCATTGGTCTATACTAACTTGTTTAAATCTAAATTTTCTATGCAAGTCAAGAACATAGTCTTCAACAGATTTTTCAGGGATAGGTTGGTTTTTGGTTATAGGTGCCCAGAAATGAATATGGTCAATTATAATTCTTCTTAAAGGTTTTCCATCTGTTCCAAACTTTCCATACATCAATTCATGATGTGCTACGGCTAATGCATAGTAGTCAGATGTTCTTGCTGGATCAAGATGACAAAAATATTCAACCATCCTGTCTCCATGTTCTCTCCTAGGAACCATTGAAAGTGATGAGAAAAATCTACTAACTGCATCTTCTGGGAACATTGGATCAGATGAAGATGCACCAAACTCAGCACCATATTGCATTTGATATTCTGTAGGATTTTTCTTTTTCTCAGATTCAAGGAAGTCTTTATCAATATTAGGATTTACTAACCATGTAGGACCACGCATGACAAGAGTAGTTGGGTCGTCTTGTCTATTTTCGTGCAAGTCATATAGTAATCCAATTGGTCCTTTAGGGTTGGAAAGCATCATCATTTTTCCATCTTTACCAAATGTAGCTAAAGATGGTTTCAAATCATTATATAATGCGTAATCTAATCCACTATCAGGAGAATCACCAGCCATAGCAGCAATTTCGTCCATGATAATACACCAACAAGTAAGACCAACTAAGCCTGAAGCACTACTTGAACCACATCTAAGAACTAAACTTCCTGAGAATAAATTGAGACCTAATCCTTCTCTTCTTTCATTTTCTTTTCTGTCATGCTCAGTAAAAAAGCGCATTTCAAGTTCAGTGTCTTTGCCAATATATGGTTCAAAGAATGGTGATGCTAATACTGTTTGTTTAAGTTTAGCAAAGATAGCATTCTTAGCTTGTTCTTCATTTCTAGCTACATTAAGAAGAACAATTTGATCAAACTCCATCAGCCCATATCTTGCTTGAGGATGTCCCATAGAAATTAATCTATATAATTCATAAAG
>JACCDW011814405.1_pt1 | contig 13433 bp, 22 predicted proteins | sample 7449781 | NCBI WGS metagenome assembly JACCDW01 (sample SAMN15323449, study PRJNA562643) | freshwater metagenome | isolation source: river surface water | place: USA:Blue River Watershed | collected 2017-08-18 | reverse complement strand
GGTCAGCAACCAAGCAAGACCGAGCCATCAGCAATGAGGTTACTACCGCAAAGAAAGCTGATCAAAGCGCAGGTCGATTCGTTAAGAATCTATTAGCGAACAACATCGACCACAAGAATCTATTGAATTATCGTCAGACAGTTTACAACTGGATGCAGCGCATGACGTACTCATGGAACAAGTCGCAGGATTATCTACCGCACGTAAGCCTACCTAAGTTCATGCAGGAGTTCCACGACCATGAGGTAGAGTTTAATAAGCTATTGGATACGTTCTGCAATAACTACGCAACGACAGTATCAAACATGGCGTTCGCACAAGGTCAGATGTTTAACCGCAACGACTATCCAGATGTAGCGGAAGTTCGCAGCAAGTTCGGCATCACACTATATACAAGCGAAATACCTGTGGGCGATTATCGTTGTGCGATAGCGCAGGACTTAGCCGATGATCTAAACAAGCATTACAACAAGCAAGCGGAATCAATAGTTCAGACTATCCTGAATGATCAAGTAGAACGGTTGGTCGAAGTCATGGAGAGTCTCGCTCATTGCTGTGATGTAGATGAGTACATGGGCAAGGACGGAGAGATGAAGCAGAAGAAGCGCAAGATATACGAGGGTACAGTCGAGAAGGCGAAAGAGTATTGTCGTGTATTTAAAGACTTTAATCTCACGAACGATGCGAAGTTAGATGCAGCAGTAACTCAGTTGGACTTAGCTCTGCGCGGTGTCAATGCGGATATGCTGCGTGAATCAGACGCAGCGCGTTCCGATGTGAAGAGTGGAGTAGAAGATATTTTGTCGATGTTTGCACCACGTTAATTAGTAGTTCACCATAACCTGAAAGGAAATAAAACCATGTCAAAAGTAAACTTTAGCGAGACCGTAACAATCGAAGAAGCAGCGAACCTCATCCCTGTTATCTCAACAACACTTGAGGGAGATGACTCTCACGTCACACCAATCTTTCTTAGCGAGCCAGGTGTAGGTAAGACCTCGATTCTTAAATTACTCAAACAGAAGATGGGTGACGGTTACGACTACATCTACGTTGACTGTCCGTCAAAAGATTATATGGACATAGCGGCAGTCATTCCGAACCACGACAGCAAGGCACTTGATCAGTACGTCGGTGCGTTGTTCAAGATGGATAGTGACAAGCCGAAGGTCATCATGCTTGACGAGTTGTTTAAAGTTCCCAAGTTGATGGGCGTTATCTATACCCGACTAATGCTTGAGCGTGTGGTGGGTGATCGTGAGTTACCACTAGGTTCGATGGTCTTTGGAACAAGTAACAACGGAAGCGACGGTGTAGGGGACTCTGTTCAGGCGCACGTTGGCAATCGTGTTGCATTGATACCGATGGAGAAACCGAACGCAACCAAGTGGAATGTATGGGCAGGTGAGAATGGTGTATCAAATACTATTCGTGCGTTCGTTGCATTGAATCCTCGCATCATGGCATCGTACAAAGATGGTGGTCAGGACGATAACCCGATGATCTTTAATCCGACACGACCAAGCCAATGTGTATCGTTCGCTTCACCGCGTTCTATATTCAAGTTGAATCGTGTAGTAGTTAATCGTGACATGATCGGTCACAAGGCGGCAGACGTTGCAATCGCAGGTATCGTAGGTCTATCGACTCAGAAAGCGTTGTCAGTATTCATCGACATGGAAAAGCAATTGATACCGATTAGCAAAATCATTGCAGACCCAGAGGGTGTACATATGCCTGAGGACGTAGCTGCGCTGTGCATGATCATGTTCAATGCGATAGATGAGATAACAACAGAGGACGAGTTGACTCAGTTCATGAAGTTCAGTAACCGCATGAAGAACAGCGAGTTGCAATCTATATTCTTTACTATGTTAATGAGCAACAAGAAAACTGTGAAGTTAGCTTGCAACAACGACACGGTCAAGGCATGGACTAAAGATAACTACAAGTTTGTTTGATTGGAGAAACTAACATGGCATACCTAACAGACGAAGAGCGTTTGAAGAAGCAGCACATCGTACTCATGCGACACAAGGAGACTGCGCTGTATAGCAGCATCATGATGATGGGTGAGAGTGCAATAGCTGATGGTGTACCGACAGCGTACACCGATGGTACTAACAAGAAGTATGGTCGTGAGTTCTTTGCGGCACAAGATGATAAGAAAGCACGAGGTCTTATCATGCACGAGAACCTTCACGTTGCGTTGATGCACATACCACGTCACAAGGACTTGATCAGAGAAGATCACACGTTGACTAATGTGGCAATGGACATCATCGTCAATAACATCATTGACTCAATGGAAGATAAGAACCTGTGCGAGTTGCCTGAGGGTGCGATATTAGATCATGCGTTCGATGGATGGTCAGTTCGTGAAGTCTATAACGAGTTGAAGAAACAGAATCCTCAGCGACAGAAACCTCAAGGTGGAAATGGATCGGGGTCTGGGTCAGGCGATGGTGATGAGAATAACAGTTCAGGTGATGGTGAAGTCATAAACATCAACGGCAAACAAGTAACTGTTAGGAATCAGGACGAGCATGACATATCAGGTACACCAAAGACTGCCGAAGAGATGAAGAAGTTGGAGGAGGGCATCAACCGAGCGTTGCGTGAAGGTGGAATACTAGCGGGGCGGCTCGGAGCTAAAGTTCCTCGTGAGGTAAGTGATTCACTAGAGAAGCCTCTCGATTGGAAGGAGGAGTTGCGTGAGTTTGTATCATCGACTGTGCGTGGTCGTGACGAGTTGACATGGCGTAAGTTTAATCGGGGTCTATTGGCTAATGACATTCTTGCACCAAGCGTAGAGTCAGAGACAATGACTGAGATCATCGTAGCTATCGACACATCGGGGTCTATCTCTCAAGAGATTATCAGTACATTCGCAATGCAGTTGCAGACTATCTGTGACTCATGCAAGCCCGAGACTGTGCGTGTACTGTGGTGGGATACAGACGTACATGGTGAGCAGGTGTTCGATGGTGACTCGCCTAACGTCAAAGATATTCTTAAACCATTGGGAGGTGGTGGTACGCACGTTAGCTGTGTGTCGAAGTATATCGAGGAGAAGAAGTACAACCCTGATTGTATCGTTGTGTTCACCGATGGCTACGTTGAAGAACACCCAAGATGGGGAACTGGCGTCGAGACTCTGTGGTTGGTCACGCAGAATAGAAACTTTAAACCGCCTAAAGGCAAGTTGGTCAAGATCGACAAGATGTAATTAACGATTCACCATAACATGAAAGGTTAAATAAAATGATTGATACAAAATTTTTGCATCCAAGCGCAAACCCGTTGTTAACTGAAGAATCAATACACCAGAACAATGCGTTCCCTCTTCTACGAGAGATTAACCATAAGTATGGGCTAAGAGTTATTGATGCGAACGCCAAGATGTTATTAGCTGATGAGCAGGGTTTTGTCGTTGCATCTATATGGAAAAACGTAACCGATGAAACGTATCACATACGTTCAGTCACAAACCAGAAAGATCGTGGTCGTCATTGGGAAGATAGATTCACATACTATGCTAAGAGAATACCTAGCTTGATGAAAACAATCGCTAAAGAGAATTTAATTCCAGTTGATACTCTTACTGCTATTAAAAATATGTACGGCGCTAACTTGCGTAGCTGCGTGAGTGATATATCTAATGGGTATGGCACTATTCAGAAAAGCACTGGCGGGCTTGATGGCGATGACATACATTCGTTGTTGCAGATAGTTTTAAACAATCGAAGTCTTGAATCACTATCAAAAGAATCAATCGCTAAAGTTAAAGATACATTTGACAAATACGAACAGATTGATAATATACGAGTTAAGCGTAGAGAAGAAATGGCTGCAATGTTTAGTAAACCTATCGCAGCTGCAATGCACGATGAGTTAGGTTTTATGTACGGTAAACTAAAGTTAACACCAAATTCTTACTCTGGTAAAGTTGATGATGCAGGTATAGCTTCAGTTGGTGTAGAGATCGTTGAAAACTTTAGACGCTTACATGACATAGAAGAAGTATCAGAGTTAATACCTACACTTACTATGCACAAGGTTTATATGCAAGAGAAGAGTAGCGAGTATAAATTTGTAGGTGATAGTCAGTTGTTCCCTCAGAAGGCTGCGGGTTACATACCTGAGTTGCGTGTTGCGGCTTTCTCCGACAATGATCGTTGGGGTCAGACAGCACTTATGAAATCTACTTGGATGTTGATACATGAATGAAATAAACCTAACACCTGTACGACATAGAGATAGTGATAAACACTATCGAGTGCCGATATTTATAAAAGGCGGGGTACATACTGTATTCGTAGGAGACAATCATAGGCGACACTTTGATCAAGATACTTTGCCTGATGTATTAAAGCATAAGCTATCAATGATTAACGCTTCACCCTATGGTGAACCCGCAGATACGGTGGGTGAACACCTTAACAATATAGATATATACACCATACCTAACGATGATTTTTATATGATCGGATGGAGGGCTACTGAGACTATGTATTGCGTTGTATTGTCAGAGAAAGAATTAGATCATCTACGAGGAGAAAGATATGAAAGCATTCGCAGGTAAAACACAGTATTACCAAGATGGCATGGAGTTAAGAGATTACTTTGCAGCTAAAGCTATGCAAGGTTTTATTCAAGCAAGCGCATCACTTGAAGACAGCAATGAATTTTCTTTTGATTGGGCAGTTGGATGTGGAGTCTCCGCTACAACATCATTAGGTGGTGATGGTGGTAAATTCAATTACTCGTGGGCTAGATATTACGCAGAAGAAGCATACTTGATAGCAGACGCAATGATGAAAGCAAGAAATGTCAACACCGGAGAGTAAAGTAAAGAAGAAGGGCAGAACTATATTAGATGAGATGGGGGTGTATCACTTTCCCCCGTTCTCTGGTGGGTATGGTCGCGCGGGTGTTCCAGATGATGTAGGTTGTTACAGAGGTCGCTTCATTGCAGTAGAGTACAAAGCAAACGGTGGTAAACCAACCGCTCTTCAGCTAAGAGAATTGCGGTTGATAAAAGAGAGTGGCGGCATTGCGCTCATAATAGATGAAACAAATGTCGAGAACCTTAGGGAGTTAATTCATGACGAAATACAAAATATCGAAAGGTCAGGCTGTACCTGATGTAGAGCATTACCGCAGTATCAACCCCTATGACAATTTTAAATGGACAGCGGGGTCAGATGTACAAAAGGTGTGGCGAAGGCATGGGTGGATACCCCCTACCGAATACCGCAACGATTATCTTTTTAAACTAAATAGAGAGGCAAACAATGGCTAAATACGAACGTGTAAGTTCAGCCGCACACAAAGTGCGTACTTTTATTAGAAAAAATCCTTACACAACCCCACGCAAGATCGCAGAGATACTAGGATGCACCATTGATACTGTGTATTACGCACGTCAGTCTATGCGTAAGAAGAAACCTAAGACAACCAAGCCGAAGCAATTAGAATTACAGTTGGTGCAGATGGGTACGTCATCGGAATCAATACTTAACCGCCGCCCGAAAATTCGTTTGCAATCTTCTGGTGTAGAAAGAAAGCCCGAAGTTGATATGGTTAACTCCCCGCCACACTATACGGCAGGAGGAGTTGAGACGATTGACTTTATCGAAGCGAAGCAGCTTAACTACAATCTCGGCAACGCTGTGAAGTATATTACACGAGCCGGATTGAAAGGCAATCGTGTTGAGGACTTGCAGAAAGCCAAGTGGTACATCGAGCGTGAGATTCTTTCCTCACACATTTAACTTTTTATTTAGCGGTTCAGGCTATCCTGAATCGCTATTTTTTTCTCTATGCTAGGTGCTTAATCATGTATTGCTGTAGAAGTAAGACCCCTGTAGTTCAAACAGAAATAACAAAGGATGGCGTAAAGCGTCGTCGTAAGTGTAGCGTGTGTAATAAGTTAATTTACACATTAGAGAAAGAGATACCACCGCCTGAAAAGAAGCCAGTTCCCGTACCTGACTCGCGTGGGCTATACAAAAAACCTGACGTGGCTACGCTAAAGATGCAAAAGGTTGAAGCAAGACGCAGTAATGAAGATCGTAAGATGCGTGTGTCTAATTACTTTATTGAGGATGACTATGAATGAGGATATTAAATTTTATATGTCCCAATCAAACCTATCGCCAGTAGATTACACATGGATGGACTTAAGTGAATACCATTTAACACAAGAAATATGGGATAGAACTTTAGGGGTTGTAGGGAGTATAAATTTAACAGATATTAAAGAACACCCATTACCGTTTGAACGTATGGCGGTTGTAGCTGAATCGCCAATTAGTATTCGCTTAACTAAAGACGGTAGTGCTATTCAACATATTACACCTAATACTGATAAATCAAAATCACTTATTACAATCGTAAGAGAAGCTAACACTCTTACTTATACGCTACATTTTTATATGGGTAAAAGTAATACTCCGGCAGTGGTTGGCGTAATAACTGATCTACCAGTATTTGAGAACGGCAAACTTAAAAAAGCGATGCACTTTAAATATGAATCTCAATTCAAACACCTGTTAGCTTCAAATCGTCTTAAAGAAGATGCAGCACACAAAATATTTGCAGGGCATTGCTTAGAAACATTGCGTAAGTTGTACTCATTAACTGTTAAGCCAGACCCTATCGCACTAATTTGCCGCCCATACGGTGATGTGGCTAAAAATGCAAAGCGTCGTAAGAAAGGTAAAACACAATTTTGGGAATGGAAAACGATTGAGATTAAACAGACGAGAATGTTACCGAGTGCGCCTCAAGGTGGAACACACGCTAGTCCAAAACCGCACGAACGAATGGGGCATTGGAGAGCATACAAGTCAGGTAAAAGAATCTTTGTTAAACCTCATATAGTAAACAAACACAAGATACCCGAAGAGGGTTATATATTTCATGACTACATTAAAGGAAAATCAAATGAGATTCTGGGTGTACGATGAAGAGAACAATCTAGTGCGTAAGTTTTGGGATAGGTTTTCCGCAGAGAAGTTCTTGCAAGACGGATGGCGAATCGAAGTACAACCAATACAGAAGAAGCAATTACCTACACCTGAAACACATGGAGAAGCGAGATGGTGATATGAACCCATACCTACAAGATATATTACACAACATAACAACGAGATTGGTTAAGTTAGAAGAAGCGCAGGAGAAGAAAGAATGGGCAGGTCTAACGGAAGAAGATATTGCTGTTTTATGGAAAAGAACACCCCATATTGTTGGTTTATATACTTACACTGATATTGCACGCGACATAGAAGCAAAACTGAAAGAAAAAAATGCCTAAATCACTAAAGCCTGATCATGAATGGGATGCAATCATCAACGGTTATCGCATCGGTGTGATGCGTGTCATTAATAATATCAACAAGGGAGAGGTAGAAGAGACCGAGCTTGAGAAGCTAAATAACTTTGCTCAGTTTGCTCTTGCGTTGATGGAGATAAGCGGGCGTGATAAGTGGGAGCGAGCGAAGCTAAACGCAGAGATGCTGATGTATATGAGAGGTAAGGAATGATCGGTGAAAAATGGTTTTATGTTGGCGTGTGTTTGCTATTCATAGGTGGTTACTGGGCGGTACTTGATGAGATGGATAATCAGTACAAGCGCGGATATGCAGATGGAGCTGACTCATTGTCTGATAAACACGTCAACGAAGTATGTATGCAATGGTTGTTTCAATCTGATTTGAAAGACGCAAAGAAAAGGGTGTGTGGTAAATGAGTTTAATTACATTAGATTGGGAAACGTACTACGCGCAGGACTTTGGCTTTCGTACTATGACGACCGAAGAATACATCCGTGACAAGCGTTTCCAAGAGATCGGTGTCGGCATTAAAGTTGACGATGAACCGGCACGCTGGTTCTCAGGTACGCATCAGGAAATAAAGAAACATCTGACAGAATTAACTGATTGGTCGGACGCCGCATTGCTATGTCATAACACTCTCTTTGATGGTGCGATACTTGCGTGGCGGTTCGGTATCAAGCCCGCCTTCTTTCTGGACACACTGAGCATGGCTCGCGCGCTCCACGGCGTTGATGCGGGTGGAAGTTTAGCTGCGTTGGCTGAACGATATGAGATAGGTAAGAAAGGTACAGAAGTTGAAGATGCTAAAGGTAAGAAGCTAGAGGACTTCACGGCAGCTGATCTTAAACAGTATGGTGAGTATTGCAAGAACGACGTTGAACTTACTTATAAGTTGTTTCACTTGATGGCTCCGAGCTTTCCGTCCGATGAGGTAAAACTTATTGATATGACGCTAAGGATGTTCATTGACCCGGTATTCAAGGTCGACGATGCAATGCTAGTACAACGATTAGAAGAACTCAAACAAGAGAAGAATGATCTTCTTGCTACGTTGAAGGAAAGGTTAGGCTGCGATGATGAAGAAGCTGTTAGAAAGAAGTTGGCAAGCAATAAGCAATTTGCTGAACTCCTTGTTTCGAATGGAATACAACCGCCGACAAAACTCAGCCCAACAACAAGAAAAGAGACGTTTGCACTGGCTAAAAACGACGAGGGTTTTATTGCATTATCGGAACACGAAGATACATTCATACAACAACTATGTGCCGTCAGACTGGGAACTAAATCAACATTGGAAGAGTCTCGAATCACTAGATTCATCGACATTGGAAAGCGCAACAAAGGCTTACTGCCCATCCCGCTTAAGTATTATGGTGCGCACACTGGACGATGGAGCGGTAGTGATAAAGTTAATTTCCAGAACTTACCTAGCCGAGATAGAAAAAAGAAAGCCCTTAAAAACGCAGTCTTACCTCCCGATGCCTGTGTGGTCATTAACTGCGACTCATCCCAAATTGAGGCACGGGTGTTGGCATGGTTGGCAGGACAAGACGATGTTGTTCAACAATTTGCCAGTAATGAGGACGTATACTCTATATTTGCTTCAAAAGTTTACAACCGTACTATAACGAAAGCTAATCCGGTTGAACGATTCGTTGGTAAGACTTGCGTGTTGGGATTGGGTTATGGCACTGGCTGGAGAAAGTTACAGCACACGCTAAAGACACAACCGCCCGGGGCTGTTATAGACGATGAGGAATGTCAGTCTATAGTAAATCTTTATCGAGAAGTTAATAGCGATATTATTTCTCTATGGAAGGACAGCGATAAAGCGTTGGAAGAGATATGTAATTGGGATGCTAAGAGCAAAGAGTATTACTTGGGTGAACACAAAGCGTTGCTCGTCACTAAAGAGGGTATCCAATTACCTAATGGCTTAATGATACGTTACCCGAAGCTACGGTACGACACAGAAGGTGAGAAGTCACAATATAAATACAAGTCTCGTAAGGGTGAGATAAGTATTTGGGGCGGCGCAGTTGTGGAGAATGTAGTCCAAGCTCTAGCAAGAATCGTCGTGGGCGAGCAGATGTTGGCAATCAATGAACGCTATAGAGTTGTCCTGACAGTACATGACGCAGCGGTGATCGTTGTACCAGAGGCAGTAAAGGACGAAGCGATGAGTTTCATCATTGAAAAGATGTCTACGCCACCTGCATGGGCGGCTACTTTACCGGTTGCATGTGAGGCAAAATACGGGCATAGTTATGGAGAGTGTTAACAAATAAAGGTATCCAATGCAGCCAATCAAGTGGTCTTTCTCAAGTTTAAAACAGTATATAAATTGTCCTAACCAATATTACGAAGTAAAGGTGCTAAAGAAGTATGAAACAAAACCGACCCATCAGATGCTATACGGGCTTGACGTCCATAGCGCGTTGGAAGACTACGCGAAGAATGGCAAAGAGTTACCCCACAATTACAAGAGGTTCGCTGCGATGGTTGACCCATTGTTGGAGATCGACGGTGAGAGGTATCCTGAACATAAGATGGCGTTAACCGAACATGGTACTGCGTGTTCGTTTACAGATAAAGAGTATTGGGTAAGAGGTATCGTTGACTTGATGATCATATCCGGTGACACAGCGTTCATCGTTGATTACAAGACAGGAAGCGATAAGTATCCAGATGTGAAGCAGTTAAGGTTGATGGCGTTGATGACGTTCGCGCACTTCCCACAGGTGAATGTCGTTAAGGCTGGGCTTATGTTTATATTGCATAATAATTTCATACCTGAAGAGTATACGAGAGACCAGCAAGATAAGTTGTGGGATAGTTTTAAAGGTGACATTGAACGGCTGAAGATGTCTTACGAGACAGATATGTGGCAGAAGAATCCTACGCCACTATGCGGTTGGTGTCCGGTTAATACTTGTGAGCATTACAGAGACAGATGACTCAGGTACTTAAAAGACAACGGTACGTGTTTGGGTGGGTTGACCCCAGAGGGATATTTAATTCTGTACCTGAAGCGCCGTTACGACAACGGATAATAAGAACTGAAGGACAAGTGGAGGCGTTTTATGGAAACAGATATATTCACGGCGTCACAGAAGATACTCAAGGATAACGATGGCTATATCGCGTAAAGATTTATTAAAAGAACTATTGCCCGGACTTAACGAACTATTTGGTATTGAGTACACAAAATATGGCAAACAAAGACACGAGAGAAACAAACAAGCGCACGGAGAACAGACGATTGACGGACTACGACTTGACGTCTGCTATCAAGCACCTCCAGAAAAGTATACGAAAAGCAGCAATATCTAATGAGTATTTACATGGTGTAAAGAATGGCAATCCTTCCAAATCATTTGTCTGATAATGATGTACGAACGACATGGTGGAGATATGCAGCAGTGGACTGTGATGAAAGACGTGAGCGAAATTCGATCATGCACGGAGGAAGAGTACCGAGCAAAAGTAGCAAAGATCGAAGCTACATTGAAGCAAGCAGTGGACAGATACACTACGCGAACTACTAGAAGCTTAATAAATTCTAATGAGATGATGCACGATGACAGAAGACTACGAACGCATAACGAATAATTATACGAAAGCATTAGCAGCGTCGATGCAAAGAACTAAAGATATGATAGCAAGAGAGTGGTTTGAACGCGCAAAGTTTAGACCAAAAGGACAAAACGAATACGCACACGGAGCAAAAGATGCCATACACGAAATCACCAAGACCGTATAAGCACGAATACGAGATGGAAAAGAAGCGAGGCGAACATCCCGCAAGGATGGAGCGTCAACGTGCAAGACGTAAACTAGATGCAGAAGGTGTTAGTCGTAAGGGTAAAGATGTAGCCCACGTCAAAGCGCTTTCAAAAGGTGGTAGCAATTCCGATGGTATTCGACTAGAATCGCCGTCCAAGAATCGTTCGTTCAAACGTACTTCATCAGGTGCTATGGCATCAGAGACAAGTAAAAAAGAACGAAAGAAGTAACTCCCCGTCCGTAAGGTGTGAGTGGGCGTAGGTTATTGGTTCCTACATAAACCGCATCAGCTACTTAACATCAGCCTTTCTAGATTTACCTTTGATGTGGATGTAGCCGACTAACCCCCGCAAGGGGTTCCGTTTAAGTTTACAGTGAGGTCAAATTGAGTGACATTAAGTTTACAGTGGTGGACAACACCGCCCTTAGTTTTAGAATACCGAATAACAGCGCAGACTTTGCGTTGAAGTACGTAGAGAAGTGTGAAATCTTAGACAGAGATGATGACACCACACAACTTCTCATGTACTGGGGAGTAGAAGAAACAAACTTCATGGCTGAGACTTTCGGCTATAACAATATCCCATCACCCATACTAAAAGATTACAACTGGCCGGGGCTATATAAGCCGTTCGACCACCAGAAAACTACTGCATCATTCCTAGCAAACCGTCGTCGCGCGTTCTGTTTCAACGAAGCGGGTACAGGTAAAACATCATCTGTTATATGGGCAGCCGACTATCTAATGTCTTTGGGGTTGGTTAAGCGCGTGCTTGTGATATGCCCTCTCACAATTATGTATTCAGCGTGGCAGGCCGATGTGTTTAAGACAGCGATGCACCGCTCTGTTGGTGTAGCTTATGGACCTGCTGCGAAGCGTAAGAAAATATTAAACGGTGAGTACGATTTCATAGTCACTAACTATGATGGCATCGGCATACTCTTTGAAGATTTAAAGCAAGACGACTTTGATTTAATCGTAGTTGATGAGGCTAACGCATACAAGTCTATAAGTACCGTGCGTTGGAAGCTGTTGGCTAAGTTGATTAAGTCAGACACTAGACTATGGATGTTAACAGGTACACCTGCGTCGCAGTCACCGCTGGATGCGTTTGGGCTTGCCAGATTAGTTTCTCCATCGAGAGTTCCGAAGTACATAACGTCGTGGCGCGATAAGGTCATGACTCAGGTAACAAGATTCAAGTGGCTACCTAAACCATCATCTAGAGATACTGTATATGACGCACTACAACCTGCCATCAGGTTCACAAAAGCAGAGTGTCTCGATCTTCCAGAAGTGTTATATCAGACGAGAGAAATACCACTGACAACACAAGCCGCTCGGTACTATAAGAAACTAAAAGACGAGATGTTAATCGAAGCCGCTGGCGAACAGATAAGTGCAGTAAATGCAGCGGCGCAGTTGTCTAAGCTCTTGCAAGTATCTGGGGGTGCGGTCTATTCAGATACAAAAGAAGTTGTTGAGTTTGACATAGCGCCGCGCCTTGCAGCGTTAAGGGAAGTGCTTGACGAGACAGAGAACAAGGTGATTGTGTTCATACCGTTTAGGCATACGATAGATTTAGTTGCTAACTTCCTAGACAAAGAAGGTGTATCACGAGAGATTATAAATGGCGATGTAACAGCAGGTGAACGCTCACGCATCGTTAACAGATTTCAAACCACAGCAGAGCCACGAGTCTTAGTCATACAACCTCAATCAGCATCACATGGGGTCACGTTGACAGCAGCAGACACGATAGTATTTTGGTCTCCTGTTATGAGTGTTGAAACATATCTGCAATGCGTTGCACGTATTGATCGCATGGGGCAGAAGAATCGTATGACAGTAGTACACATACAAGGTTCAGATGTAGAGAAGAAGATGTACAAGATGTTGCAAGGCAAGATAGATTCACACGAGAAACTTGTCGACTTATATAAATCAGAAGTGTTAGGAGAAATCTATGAATAATATGGAAGAGTTAGTTAAAACTTACTTGACTATTCGAAATGAACGTGAAAGGATAGAGTCTGAGTATAAGCAGCAAGATGACGCATTGAGAGCAGAGATGGCAGTCATCGAGCAGTCACTACTTGCAGGTTGTAATGAAATAAACGCAGACAGTATTCGTACCCCGAACGGTACTGTTATTAAATCATTGAAAGAAAGGTTTACTTGTTCAGACCGCGACAACTTCAACAAGTTCGTACTAGAGACGGGCGCTGTTGAATTATTTGAAGCACGTCTACATCAAGGTAACTTTAAACAATTCATGGCTGAGCGTCATGCAGATGGTTTGC
>JACCDW010156034.1_pt1 | contig 13435 bp, 14 predicted proteins | sample 7449781 | NCBI WGS metagenome assembly JACCDW01 (sample SAMN15323449, study PRJNA562643) | freshwater metagenome | isolation source: river surface water | place: USA:Blue River Watershed | collected 2017-08-18 | reverse complement strand
GCCGCTCACGGTCTTGGCGCTCATATTATTGCTGATGGTGGATGTGTTTGCCCTGGTGATGTTGCTAAGGCTTTCGGCGCTGGTGCGGACTTTGTAATGCTAGGCGGCATGTTAGCCGGACATGACGAAGGTGGTGGTACAGTCATCCAAGAAGAAGGGCAAGAACCTAAGGTTATCTTTTATGGTATGAGTTCGGATACTGCTATGAACAAACATCATGGTGGCGTAGCAGAATATCGCTCAAGTGAAGGTCGCACAGTCAGTGTGCCATATAAGGGTGGTATAAAAAGTACAATTTTAGATTTATTGGGCGGTATTAGAAGTACATGTACCTATGTAGGAGCACCTAGCCTAAAGCAGTTATCAAAATGTACAACATTTATTCGTGTCAATAGACAGATAAATGATGTATTTGTAAAATAATCTTTGACTTATAGAAGAATAGAAAGTATAATTGTATTATGAATACAGATATTATGATTGATTTGGAGACACTAGATGTTCTCCCCTCCGCAACTATCTTAACTATCGGTGCAGTTAAATTTGATCCGTTTGGTGATGATATTGCCGAACCTTCGATGGAGAAATTTTATATTAGAGTCGATGTAGATAGTTGCGACAGAATAGGATGCACTGTGAGCCAATCTACACTAGACTGGTGGGCTAATCAAAGCCAGGCGGCTCAAAACGAAGCATTTGATCCTAACAACAGAGTTGATATTCACGATGCTGTAAATCAACTGTATAAATTTTGTTGGGGCGGCAAGCGTTTTTGGAGCCACGGTGCAGGATTTGATATTATCATTTTAGAAAATATTTTCCGTAAAGTTGGTAAAGCATTACCTTGGCAGTTTTGGGAAGTTCGCGATACCCGTACACTTTTTGATCTAGGGATCAACCCCAATCGTCCTCCAGTATTAAAACACCATGCTCTCGAAGATGCATGGAATCAAGCAGTTGGAGTTCAAAATGTATACAGAACTCTATGCGGTGCTAGTGGCATTAACGGAAAAATGTTTGCACCGTTCGCTAATCAAAGATAAATAAATTCGTAGACTGCAACATTATATGTGCAGTTTATAGGGCATAGAGCCCAAAATAGATCTTACTTTATAAGGAGATATGTATGTCTAAGATCATCGGTATTGACCTCGGCACCACCAATTCATGCGTGGCTATCGTCGAAAACGGAACTTCCAAAGTTATTGAAAATTCAGAAGGTGCTCGTACTACACCTAGTATCGTTGCCTATGCTAACGATGAAATTCTTGTAGGTGCAAGTGCCAAGCGTCAATCAGTAACCAATCCAAAAAATACTATCTATGCTTCCAAGCGTTTGATTGGTCGCAAGTTTAAAGAAAAAGAAGTGCAAAAAGATTTAGATCTTATGCCCTATGAAATCATCGAATCGAAGAACGGTGATGCATGGATCCGAGCACAAGGCAAAGAATTAGCGCCCCCACAAATTTCAGCAGAAGTACTTCGTAAAATGAAAAAGACTGCTGAGGATTATCTAGGTTACGAAGTTACACAGGCAGTGATCACAGTTCCTGCTTACTTTAACGATCAACAGCGTCAGGCCACTAAAGATGCTGGTCAGATCGCAGGCCTAGAAGTTCTACGTATCATCAACGAGCCAACCGCAGCCGCACTGGCATATGGAGTTGACAAAGCAGATAAAGAAGATCGTAAAGTTGCTGTCTACGACTTGGGCGGTGGTACATTTGACGTATCTATCATTGAGATTGCTAACGTTGATGGTGAAAAGCAAATTGAAGTGTTATCAACCAACGGTGACACATTCTTAGGTGGTGAAGACTTTGACCAACGTATCATGGACTATTTGGTAGAAGAATTTAAGAAAGATCAAGGTGTCGATTTAACCAAAGATGTCTTGGCTTTGCAGCGTTTGAAAGAAGCCGCCGAAAAAGCAAAGATTGAATTATCTAGTTCGGCCCAAACTGATATCAACTTGCCATATGTTAGCGCAGACGCTAGTGGTCCTAAACATATGAATATTAAATTGACTCGTGCTAAATTAGAAAGTTTAGTCAGCGAGTTAGTACAGCGTTCAATTGAACCTTGCCGTACTGCTATGAAAGATGCAGGCGTCACTGCCGCTGATATCGACGAAGTGATCCTTGTAGGCGGTCAGACACGCATGCCAATGGTTCAAGAAGCAGTTGAAAAACTGTTTGGTAAGGCACCACGCAAAGACGTTAACCCTGACGAAGCAGTTGCAGTTGGTGCTGCTATCCAAGGTGCTGTTTTAGGCGGTGATCGTAATGACGTTCTATTGTTAGACGTTACTCCACTATCATTGGGTATCGAAACAATGGGCGGCATTATGGCCAAGATCATTCAGAAGAATACAACTATCCCTACCAAAGGACAACAGATATTTTCTACAGCCGAAGACAATCAGCCTGCTGTGACTATCAAAGTGTTCCAGGGTGAACGTGATCTTTGTCAGCATAACAAACTCCTAGGAGAATTTAATTTAGAAGGTATCGCACCAGCACGTCGCGGCATGCCTCAAATTGAAGTTGTCTTCGACATCGATGCCAACGGTATCATGCACATTTCTGCCAAAGACAAGGGCACAGGCAAGGAAAACAAGATCACTATTAAATCGGATTCCGGTCTAAGCAAAGAAGAAATCGAACGCATGGTCAAGGAAGCCGAAGCCAACGCAGATTCTGATAAGAAGGCTCGTGAATTAATCGAAGCAAAGAATCAAGCAGAATCTACTGTGCATGAAGTTAAACGTGACATGGAAGAATTTAAAGACACACTCACAGACTCTGAAAAATCAGAAATCGAAACTGCTATCGCTGCTGTTGAAGAATCAGTTAAAACTGACGATGCAGAAAAGATCAAATCTGAATTAGAAAAAGTTTATCCAGCGATGAAGATCTTGTTGGAAAAGAGAACTGCCAAAGAACAGGCTTCTCAACAACAGGCCCCACAATCGCAAGATGACAATGTAGTTGACGCTACATACACAGAGACCAAGAATTAATTACAGGGGTACCTTAAGGGCCCCTCGTTAATCTTACTTTATAAGGAGAATATACGATGAAAGTAAATCCAATCAGAGATAGAATTTTAGTAAAACCAATCGAAGCCGATACAGTTACGGCATCCGGTATTGTTATCCCCGATAACGCACAAGAAAAACCTATGCAAGGTGAAGTGCTTGGCGTCGGGGCAGGCAAAGTTACAGACGACGGTAATATCGTTCCTATGACTGTAAAAATCGGAGATAAAATCCTTTATGGAAAGTATTCCGGACAAACCGTAAAAATTGAAAACAAAGAACACATCATTCTAAAAGAAGATGATGTATTGGCTATTGTAGAATAAGGAGACAGACATGCCAGCAAAACAAGTAACATTCGGCGACAGCAGTCGATCAAAGTTAGTAGAAGGAGTTAATATCCTTGCTAATGCAGTTAAGGTTACACTAGGTCCTAAAGGACGTAATGTAGTGATTCAAAAAGTTTACGGATCACCAATAATCACCAAAGACGGTGTAACAGTGGCCAAGGAGATTGAACTTGAAGACAAATTACAAAACATGGGCGCACAGATGGTCAAAGAAGTTGCGTCTAAGACAGCAGATAAGGCAGGTGATGGTACGACTACTGCTACCGTACTCGCACAAAGCATCGTAAAAGAAGGTATGAAGTTCGTTACTGCAGGAATGAATCCTATGGATCTTAAGCGTGGTATCGACAAAGCAGTTGATGCCGCAGTAGAAGAACTTACAAAGATTTCTAAAGAGTGCAAGACTAACAAAGAGATCGAACAAGTGGCTTCTATCTCTGCTAACAGCGACGAGACCATTGGTAAGATTATTGCTCAGGCTATGGAAAAAGTGGGCAAGGAAGGCGTGATTACCGTCGAAGACGGCAAAGGTCTCAAGGACGAATTAGATGTCGTTGAAGGTATGCAATTTGATCGCGGTTGGGATAGTCCTTACTTTATCAATACTCCAGACAAGCAGACAGCAGTATTCGAAGAGCCATTTATCCTTCTTACAGATAAAAAGATCAGCAACATTCGTGATCTAATCCCAGTATTAGAAGCAGTTGCCAAGACAGGTAAACCATTGCTAGTTGTTGCTGAAAGCACCGAAGGCGAAGCATTGGCTACTTTGGTTCTGAACTCCATGCGTGGTATTATTAAAAGTTGTGCTGTCAAGGCTCCAGGCTTTGGCGATCGTCGCAAAGCCATGTTGGAAGACATCGCTATCCTAACAGGCGGACAAGTTATCGCTGAAGACCTAGGACATACTCTTGAGAAAACAACATTAGAGCAATTGGGTCGTGCTTCGAGGATAGAAGTAGGAAAAGAAAATACCACCATCGTTGGTGGATTCGGTTCTAAAGATGCTATCAAAGATCGAGTATCTGCTATTAGAATTCAGATCGAAGAAGCGACCAGCGATTACGACAAAGAAAAACTACAAGAACGTATGGCTAAATTAGCAGGCGGTGTTGCAGTTATCAAAGTTGGTGCAGCCACAGAAGTAGAAATGAAAGAGAAAAAAGATCGTATCGACGATGCTCTTTGTTCTACTCGTGCTGCCGTAGAAGATGGTATTGTTCCCGGTGGCGGTGTTGCACTGATTCGTGCAAAACAAGCGATTAAGAATCTTACAGGTTCTAATCCAGACCAAGACGCAGGAATCAAGATCGTTTTACGTGCTATGGAAGAACCGTTGCGTCAAATCGCTACCAATAGTGGCGACTCGGCAGACGTGATTGTCAATAAAGTTGCCGAAGGCACAGGTACTTTTGGTTATAATGCTGCCACTCATCAATTCGGTGATTTGCTTGAAATGGGCGTTATCGATCCTACTAAGGTATCCAAAACTGCTCTAGTTAATGCAGCCAGTATCGCAGGATTATTGTTAACCACTGATTGTGCGATCAACGAAGTAGCAGTCAAAGACGAACAAAAAGTAAATCCAGGAATGGATATGTAATAAACAATGGGGGCTTGTCCCCCATTGACACACACTGACAGAGATACTAAAATATAAATAAATTTGTAAAGTACCTATCGGGCTTTACAAAAGGCATAGGGCCTAAAATTATCTTACTTTATAAGGAGATTTAAAATGACACAATTACAACGTTTTGACGCAGCCGCTCTCAATAGAGCATTAGTTGGTTTTGATAGAATTTTTGACGACATGGAGCGTCGATTCGCAAACCAAATTCAAAGTAACTACCCTCCCTTTAACATCGCTAAAGTAGCAGAAAATCTTTATGATATTGCTATTGCAGTGACAGGTTTCGAAAAAGACGAAATCGCTGTTCAAGTTGAAGCGAATGAACTCACTATTCGCGGTGAAAGAAAACTCCCAAATGAACCAGAGCCAGAATATCTACATAGAGGTTTGGCCTTGCGTGATTTTGAGCGTACTTTTACACTAGCAGAACACATGAAGGTTAAAAAGGCCGAAATTAAAAATGGCATTTTACTTGTACAGATTGAGAGAGAAATTCCTGAGGAATTGAAGCCTCGTGTTATCGATATCGTAGAAGTGAAATAAGTAAAAATATAATAGTTGGGGGTTCGCCCCCAACACCAAGGAGAAAAAATGACTACAGAAGCGCAAATCGAAGAAAAGATCATAACTGGTTTACAGCCTCCAAAGATGTGGAAAGTTATTTTCTTGAACGACGATAAAACGCCTATGGAATTCGTTATCGATTTATTGACCCAGGTATTCAAACATAATGAAATCAAGGCCAAAGAAATCACATTAGAAATACACGAAACAGGAAGTGCAGTGGCGGGCGTTTACACACATGAAATAGCCGAAACTAAGGGAATAGAATCTACATCTATCGCTCGAAGCCAAGGATTTCCTCTCCAGATCACATTAGAAATGGAACAATGACATTTGACGATGTCAAACTATTAAGACACAAGTCAACCGGCGCAAGAAGATTTGGTTATTGGGTACATTTCAGAGATCGAAGACCTCTTTCGCAATCATGCGGAGTTCGTGGGCGAAAAATGATGTTATCATTTTTTGAGAAAAGCCTAGGACCTCTAGGCCAAAAATGGCAGTATCAAAAGAACGATCAAGAATACATATTAAAATTAAATGACGAAAAAGATCTTTTATTTTTGTTGTTGAGATTCGGAGATTAAATACTAACATTATGAACCTAAAAGAACTTACCTACGAAGAACATCGACACGCTGAAACTAGGCCTTTTGTCAAAGTCCTATTCAAAGGTGATGTAGATCCGCAGTTATATGCTACCTATCTTTATAATCAATTTCCTATGTACGAAGTATTGGAAGTTTGCACTATGCCTCACGGTATACTCAATGATGTTCCTGAGATACTAAGAAGTAAATCTATACGTGCTGATTTTGAAGAACTTTGGAAAGGCGAAAGCAATCCGCCTGTGTGTCCTGTAGTTGATGATTATATAAAATATATCTTAAGCATCAAAGATGATCCTAAAAAACTAATGGCTCACATTTATGTTCGTCACATGGGAGATCTAGCAGGCGGACAAATGATTGCTAAACGTGTTCCCGGTAACGGCAAATATTATCAATTCGGTGATGTTACTGGTTTAAAAGAACGTATACGTGCTAAAGTTGATGACTCAATGGCCGATGAAGCCAAAGTATGTTTCGGATATGCTGCCAGACTTTTTGAAGAGATGATGGAGCATGTCAAACAGTAAAGTATGGGACACTCTAATTGAGATCAAAACTCTACTTGAGGCGTCCTTTGAAAAAACAGGAGTCGAAGTCTTCGAGCCTGGGATGGATCGTTTTAATCAACCTGGTTGGGTTAATCGTGTATGGACTAGTGATAAGTACCGCAGGGCCCACGTTGATGACGTTGATGCTAGGCTGACAAAAGGCCTATGGATGATGCACTGTTGCGTCTTTCCACATATCCATAACCCAGCACCTATATTTGGATTTGATGTGATCGCGGGTAAAAATAAGATCACAGGATGTTTTATCGATTACAGTCCTACTACAGATCGACAACATCCTATGATTGATTATTTTGCTGAAGAAGTCAGCAGATACGAATGGATCAAGAAGCGTGAACTACCGGACTGGGCTCAACGTATTTTTAGTTCACATATGGTGGCTGCAGGAAACGTTAACGATGAAAGTGAGTTATCGCAGATTCAAAGTCTTGCGCACATACTAGTAAATCATTACATAGAAACTGTGGGAGAAACTAATCATAAAGCAGCAGATACTACTTTTGAACAGAATTTTTATGCTCAAAATCAAAAGCAAAACCCACATACGCCGCGTGTTATGGTTAGTTTAGGGCTTTCAGAAGACGATGTTAAGGTCTTTATACAGGATTGCCTGTTCCCAGAAATCCGGTAAATAAGTGCATGAGATTATATGAATTTGATGTGCCCATCGATGAAAAAGCATCTTTGGGAGGACTAGAATATGAAAAAACTGTATCGTCTGTGCTACAGCAAATCTTGCCTCAGTTTAAAGATCAGGCCAAGTTTGTTAGTTTAGACTGCGGTACTGCTGGATTCTGTGCTTTTGGTGTTGACTTAGAATTAGATATCGGTGGAAAAGATTTTAATGTTGAGATCAAACAAAATACCAAAGCACAAATGGGTGGTACTAGTGTACGATACAATCCAGAAACAGACAGCGCAGAAATAGTTAATACCGGAGCGATAGACGAAGATTCTAGACCATATTTTATATCTGCAGTAAAGTCAAAAAAAGATGCGATCGTAAATTGGATCGACGTTATTAGAAAACAACCGCCGCCTGAATTACACGCAAATTTACCTTACAAATTTCCAGTCTCAGGAGTAACAAAAGAAGCATGGCAAGCCGCTGTATCATCAGGGGCATTAAAGGCTCTTAATGACAAGGTTAGATTCCAAAATACTAACCTCATTTCTTCAGCCTACAATAAAAAGAATGTTTACTATATTCAAATAGGCGGTGCTGGATTATTTTATCTAAACAAAAATCCTTATAACTTACCAATACCTCAATTCGAAGGTGAAATAGACATTGAGTTTAGATTGGGTCCTGCCGGCAGTAAACTTAGAAAAATAGGTGATCAACAATACAGTGTTGTAAGTGCTACTTATAGATGTCAGGGAAGGCTAAAAACTACTATAAAAAGTAAGATGAGTCTAGATAATCCCGAACAAGCAGTATCTATAATCAAGCATATCATCGACCTTAACTCTCAAAAAATTAAATAGTCGCTTTATATCGATTTCGCTAGTATTAAATAATAATACCGGACACCGGGAGCGAATCGATGAAAAAATTAATTGCAATATTAGTACTAGTGCCATCTGTTGCAGTTGCATCAGAACTAGTACACCAATTTAACAGTCCAGCCTTTTCGGGCATAGGATATAGTTCACATGTACTGACTATCTATAGCCAAGAACTCAGTCGTAAATTGGCTATTGCTGCAGAAAAGAAAGCAGAAGCACTTAAGATAGAACAAGATGCTAAGAACACTACACAGGCTAAATTTATAGCCAACTTAGAAAGTCGTGTCTACAATGAGTTAGCACGACAAATCACTGAGAAATTGTTTGAAGGAACCGGAGCACAAGTAAATGGTACTTTTGCATTTAACGGTGGAACGATTTCTTACACAAAAACAGGTAACTTAATAACCATAACAATAACAGGTGCAGACGGTACAGTTACTACCATGACTGTGCCAGTAGGAGACTTCGGATGGCTAGCACCATGATGAAACTTACCCCAATAGCACTGGCTGTTTTCTTAACTGGTTGTGGAACTATAGGAAATTCTGTTAGAACTTTTGATGAACCTACAGTTATTAAACCACAATTAAAAGTAGAAGAAAAATTAAAAGAACCAGCAGCAGGAGCAATCGCTGTAGCAGTTTATAACTTCCGAGACATGACTGGACAAAGAAAGGCCAGTCAAAATATTGCCAGCCTAAGTTCTGCTGTAACACAAGGTGCCGATGCTTACCTCGTTAAGAGCCTACAAGAAGTAGGCGGCGGACGTTGGTTTAAAGTTCTTGAAAGAGGCGGCCTCGACAACCTAGTTAAAGAACGTCAACTGATTCGTCAAATGAGAGAACTCTATCAAGGTAAGGATGCACAACCTTTACCTCCGATGATGTTTGCAGGTATGATATTAGAAGGCGGTATCATTGGGTATGATTCAAATACCATGAGCGGTGGTTCAGGCGCTAGACTTCTAGGCATTGGTGCTTCTACAGAATATAGACAAGACGAAGTAACTATAAGTCTAAGAGCAGTTAGTGTTGCTACAGGAGAAGTGTTAGTAGCAGTCAACACAAACAAAACTGTTTATTCATTCCAAGATAAACTTGGAGTTCTTAGATTTTATGATGCAGGAACTAAGGCATTAGAATTAGAAACAGGTTCAGCCACTAATGAGAGCATGAACAAGGCTGTTCAATTGGCTATACATGCTGCGGTTATTGAAATGATCAATGAAGGTGCAAGAAAAGGTCACTGGGCATTCAAATCAAATCCGATCACGCAGATACCAAAATCTGATCCTGTAGTAAAACCCGATCCTACAGTAATATCTAAGGAGAAAACAAATGAGTTGGTTCAAAAAGACTCCGCACCTAAAACAACCACAGAAAGCACACCCCCTTCACAGCAGTCCGATGAGCGAAAGGCTGCTGGAGGAGAACAACCAAAAGCGGAAATTAAAGACACACAGACTGATGCACGAATACTTCAAACACAAGCACGACTAGGGGTCGTAACTGACTGGGTGAATGTTCGCCGGGAGAAAATACAGACCAGTGAGAGATTGGTTAATGTAAAACCCGAGACTACAGTAGAAATACTTGAAGAGTCTAAAAATCACTATCGCGTCAGAGTAGACGGAAAGGAAGGGTACGTAGCAAAACAATTTATTAAGGTACAAAAATAAAATAATAAAGGTACCAAGGAGAGATCAAAATGATCAAAAGTAAAACAGGCGATGGTGGGTTGTCGAGAAAAATACTCACTATTCTAGTGTCATCTGCAATGGTGACATTGGGCGGACATGCTTTGGCCGAAAACAAAGTCTTTATCGAACAAGTTGGTTCTAGCAACACTGTATCTATAACACAAGTAGGTGATAATAATAGAGTAGGAAACAGTGGGTTGAATCAAGAAAGTAAAATCACCGGTTCAAATAATACACTAACTACCAGCCAGACTGGCAGTGGTAATATTATCGACTACACAGTTGTAGGTAGCGGTAATACTATCAGCAAAACTGTATTAGGTGATACTAATCAGATCACATTTACCTGCGGTGACGGTACTACTAGTTGTACTACAGTGACCAGCACTATGAATATTACAGGAGAATTGAATACTGTTAATAGTATCATAAAAGGTTCTAATATTACCAATCTATTAAACATAACCGGAGATAGCAACACTGTAAATCAAACTATTACAACTAACAATAGTTCTAGCACTATTACTATTCTTGGAGATAGCAATGTGTTTAATAGTTTAATGACAGGAGCATCTGCAGGTGGCGGCCATGTATTAGTGGCTTCTGTCACAGGTACTAGCAACACACACTCTGTAACACAGAGCGGAACTGTTAATACTACTGTAAATGTAACTACTAATGGCAACAGTAATTCTGTAACTGTTAATACAGGAAACTAATGAAGTATGCATGGCTGTTATTGATATTATTTTCCCTGGACTCGCATGCCGGTATAGGCACAATGAACGAAGTCCAGGGCACAGCCATTGAAATAAAGAGAAGTAAGAATTCTATCGTAGGCAAATTAAATGCCGAAGTAGAATCTATGGATGCTGTGTCTGTAGGATCTAAATCGCAGGTCAATATCACTTTCAAAGATAGTACCAAAGTAAAAATCACAGAAAATTCTAGACTGGTCTTAGACGATTTTGTTTTCGATCCTAAAAAGTCAGACGCAGGCAAGTTAGGTATGAAAGTAGCCTTAGGTACTGTGAGGTATGCATCCGGGCAAGTGGCTAAAAATAATCCTCAAAGTGTGAATATCAAGACTCCTACGGCCAGTATCGCTGTTCGTGGGACTGATTTTGCTATGACCGTAGACGAAGTTGGTCGTAGTCTAGTGGTATTATTACCCAGTTGTGATGATCCTACTAAGTTGAATAATTTTCAAGTACAAGGTAACTGCACAGTCGGTGCTATAGATGTTATGACCGATGCAGGTTTAGTTAGTCTTAATACTGCTTATACCGCTACCTATGTCACAGATAGTCAACAACCTCCGCTGCCTCCTGTGGCTGTAGATCCTGTAGCAGTCAGTAATGACAGTAATCTTAAGAAACCAGAAACTATCGCTAGAGCAGAAACTGATAGAGAACAGAGAAAAGATTCGGAAAGAGATAAATCAAAGTTTGGTGACGACGAACGCAAAAAAGCCGGAGAAAGCACAGATAAATCTCAAGCAGAAAGAAAAGCCCAAGAAGAAGAAGGGACAAAACTTATAGGTCTCAATGCCAGTGGAGGACAGAATCAAGGAACACCAGCGACAAATCCCTGCTGGCCGTTTAATGATTGCGGTAATGAGAAAGGGTTGAATTGGTATTATAGAAAAGATGACGATAAAGGTAATGTAATCGTGATAAAAAGCGGTGAAAAGATGGATAATACTACCTATAATATATCTATTAATAGCAATGACATAGAAACTAGAGTTGTAGGAGATGGTAGTAATAAAGTAACAGTAAGGATGTGGAATCGATGAAACACATGCTGTATTCGATATTGTCCAAACTCAGTAAAGTTGCTCTGTCTCTATTACTGATAAACAGTGCTTGGGCATTTGACAGTAGTTCAGCCTATAACGTAGTCGCTATGAGTTTTCCCGCCAATCAGATGATATTCAATCGTGTAGTGCTTGATGCTGCACAACAAGCAGAAACTTCTGTGACATTTACCGTAGACGTTCAAAATGGTGGTGGTAGACCTACTCATACATTGAGCGGAACTCCGTTGTCATTTTCTACTCAGACTGACAGTGCATTTATTAGGATGCGATTCTATGATACTGCGGGTACTTTAATCAACACTGTTACTTCGCCGACATATGTATTAAGAAACCTAGGTAGCGATCCTAGCAATCAGTTTTCAGTGAGACCCGGTGATAACCTTCATCCTTGGACTCTAGCCAGTGTTACCTATTCAGGCAGCTTGTCTAATGTGAGATTTATACAATTAGAAATGGTAGGAACTGACGGAGCGTACTGGGCCGGAAACTATGGACCAATGTGGCGTGTGCCAACTATCACATTTGGGGCTGATCCAACAAATACTGTGTACAATCCAGAATTCGGTATTGCTCCTAACAGTGTTAGAGCACAAGGTTGGTTTAACAGCAGTAACAGTTGGGCAGTGTGCGGAGTTACCAGCGGTAGCGTTCCTTGCGTGACCTCAGTTGCAGGAGTCAATGCTAATATGTGGGGTGGTGGCTATGATATTAATGGTGGTAGTTTAGCAGGGGCAGTAGGAGGATACAACGGTACCTTAACTTCTACTACAGCCGACAATGCGGCCGCTACAGGATCGCCCGTTCCCGCAACACCACCGTCACCAGTTCCTACCCCAATATATAATCAAGGTGTGTCTAACAATGTATGGATAACAAATCATTATCCTACCAGTAATAATAGTCCGCCGGGAGAAGGTGCTGCCAATGCCTTTGACAATAACCCTAACACAAAATATCTAAACTTTGACAAATATAATGCAGGTGTTACTGTTAAACTAAATGTAGGTAGAATCGTTACTGGATTTACGTTAACAACTGCTAATGACTTTCCGGGAAGAGATCCTACCAGTTATAAACTTTACGGATCTAATAACGGTACCAATTGGACTTTAGTTCAAGAAGGTTCAGTAACTCTTAGTGATAATAGATTCGCAACTAGTAGTATGATTTCAGTAACTAATACAAGTTCATATGTGTATTATTATATTTTCTTCCCAACTACTAAAGCCGGAGATGGATGCGGATTAGACTGTAACTCTATGCAGATTGCAGAAATAACATTTTATTACGATTCTAACAATACAACAACTAGCACCGATTCGGGTACAGGATCTGTAGCAAATCCTGGCGATTTTTGCTGTGGCGGAACTGCTGCACCTTTTAATGCTAATATACAATTTTCTAATAGGGTTGGTTCATTTGGTTCGAGACCTTACCAAGACACAGTGGTTAGTATAACTCAACTCGGTAATAATAATTCCGCGACGGTACAACAAAGCGGTACTAAGAATAATTATAGCGAGATCTATGTACAGGGCAACACTAATATAACCAACACCACACAGACCAGCACATCCGCCACAGCCACTAACTATATTGAATTAGATGTTATAGGTAGTTCAAATACTGTAAATC
>JACCDW010068478.1_pt1 | contig 13435 bp, 12 predicted proteins | sample 7449781 | NCBI WGS metagenome assembly JACCDW01 (sample SAMN15323449, study PRJNA562643) | freshwater metagenome | isolation source: river surface water | place: USA:Blue River Watershed | collected 2017-08-18 | reverse complement strand
ACCAAAGTTTTAAACTTGCAATATCCGAAGGTTCAAATACCTGAAACTTCCCAATATTAGAAACAATATTCTGATTATTTAAGGTAGCTTCCACCTTCCAAAACCATGTACCTGAAGTCAAATTGTTTGTCAGTTGATATGTTGTCGATGAAGAAGAAAAATGTTGAACACTTGAACTAAAAGTTGAATCCAAGGATAGACCTATTTGATAATCAGAAATCCCATCCACTCCATTCCAGCTCAACAAAGGCGTTCGATCTGATATAACCTCGTTGCTCTTCGGCCAGATAATAGTAACATTTTGAGTTAAACCAAAAGTTTGGTTCAATATAAGAAAAATTGAAAACACAATAAATCTAATTCTCAATTGGACATTTCTCAATAAACGATTCCTTGAAAAATTGGTTGCTATTTTTTCAATTAACTTCATAAAATCTTTCTCCTGATAAATTATCTATCGATACGAGTTTAAAATTTTTATAAATCAAGCTATCTAGGAAAACGTTTTTATCAACGACTATAAATTTTAAATTATTCTTTTTTATAAATTCAAATCTCTGTTGATCAGTATTTTTTGGATTTTTATGTGCAAATCTAGAAAAAGGGGCGATGGAACAATAATATTTTGTCATTTCTGACCAAAATAAATAATCCCTATTAACTAGTGAGGACAAATCCATATCACCATAATCATACTTATTTGGTAAGAACTCTGTTGAATTCAAATCATAAACATATACAAACTTATCAATATTCATAAAACTTGAAATAAAAAAACTTGACGAAACATATCCGCGAGATGAATGAAATCCAATGTTTTTGAGTAAACTAGGGTCCATTAGACGCCCTCCAAAAATTTCATTATCTTGATTAATCATCCATTCAGAAACGGCCTCTTTATATTTGTTGGACTTTCTACCAACTGGATTATTAAGTGATTCATTACTAAACGTCATATTACTTTTTGTTTCGACAAAAACATATAGTCCATAACTGATGATTGAAACTAAAGAAAAAATAGCCACTCCATTCAAATTTTTTTGATCGATTATCCTGATTATCCAAAAATAAAATACAGCTATAAAAATATGAATATACATATAATTGAACCAGGCATTTGTTTGTGCAGCATCGAATCCAATTATTGGTGTAAATAAAACCTCACTAAATATCCCTGCAAAAACAGATACTAACAAAATATATAGTAAAGACATTGGAATCTCTGTGTTTTCTAGCTTCAAACGACCATTAATTTTTAAATAAACAAGTAGTAGTATCCCTGGAAGAAAATAAACTACATACAATATGTACGACTTTAAGATTCCTTTAATCAAATCAACAAAAAAATATAGGTTAAATAAATGTAGAAAATTAGCGGAAAAATTATAAGGTTCAGGATCATTAATTTCTGGTTGAATTTTGTAAAATAAAAAAAATGCACCAGCTGAAAATGTGTAAACAAGAAGGTTTATTAAGTAAACTTTTTTGTATTGAAAGTAAAAATAAACAAACTCAAATAATAAAATAAAACCTGTTATTGGATACATACTAGGATTTATCACCGACAATAATATTAGGTATAGCGAAGCGAATTTATTGTTGTTTATTTTTTGATAGATGAAGAGTGCAATGAAGAGAGAATTGATTGTTAGTTTAACTTGATGTGCATTACATGCGGCTTGCATAATCGGCTCTGACCCTAGTGTAATGGCAGAGATAAAAATTGACAACACGGCTAATACTCCAAATCCAGATTTGTTTAAAATTTTCTTTTGAATGGATATCATCACAATACTCAAAATGAACAAGAAAAATACACGGACAACAAGACTGAAACTTAAGTACGCATTGTATTGAAATATTTTAACAATAAAGGCTGTAAACCAAAGTTCTAAATAATGATATGACATCGCAGGCATTTCCTCATCCGTAATTGAAATAGAATAAAGACTTTCATTGCCGAAAAATTCAATTTTTTGAGACATTAAAGTATAAAACACTTCATCAAAATGCAGAATATTAAATTCTCCGTTTTTGAATTGAAAAAGACAAATAAAGAGGGTAAATAAGATGACAATCGGAAAAAGCTTGAGTAGCTTTAGGTAATATTTATTTACCTTCTTTAGGTTACTAGGAATAGTTTTCAAGGAGGAATTTTTAAAGAAAAATATGTTAAGAATTCCTGCGAGTAGAAGAATGTTAAAAACAGAATTAAATCCTGTTACAAAAATTGCAAAAATTGAAATTACTATGAGCAAACCAACGAGTAAGTTCTCAGCAAGGTAATTATGATAACAATCGTTTTTTCTGGTAAAAATTGATAAAAAGAATCCACCTACAAAATAGAAAAAAGTACTAAAAATAAATAAAATTGAAGTGCTGATTATTACATTTTCTATCATATATATAAATAGCTAAAAATTAAACTGGTCGAGAATTTATTATCTCGTGGTTTTTCTTCAATAATAAGAATGGCTTTTCAATTAATGAATAAGACAAAACAGAAAGTAAAATTGTAATGAGCAAAGAAATAATGAAACAAATTAAATCCATATTTAATTTCATCGTGGTATTTTGGAATAAATCATAAGAAAAATCTATACAAAAAAGATGAAACAAATACATGCCATATGACCTTCTGCCCAAATAGACAAAAATATTTTTCTTTAAAAGTAGATTAAACCAACCACTTCTTAAGCTAAGAATTAGAATTAATGAACATATCACGCCTACGAGAAAATATGTAATATTTACAAGTTGACTCATCGCATCAGTAGAAGGTAAAATAAAAAGTAACATTATGCAAAGCATTAAAATAACTAATTGTTTAAAAATATTAAACTTTTCAATAAATGAACTTTTTACACCAAATAAGCCTATTAAAAGTCCAAAAAAAGTCGAATCGAAATGCGTCAACGGGATTACCCAAATAGATGGGTGATTAAAACTTAAACCAACTATAAAAACTCTAAGAGTTAGCAAGGTTAAAAATAAAATGAAAATAAATCTAATTAATTTATTTCGATGAAATTGAAATGCAGCTATTAAAAATAAAGGTACTATCAAATAAAATTGTTCTTCATAGGAAATTGTCCACAAATGACTAATTCCTGGAAAATGGTTGTAGCCAAAAAATAAACAAAAGATATTATCAGTAAATGTTACAATTCCAAATAATCTAAACCATGTCAAATTTTCAAAATTTGCATTTTGAAAATAAAAAAACAGTACCGATCCAATTGCCGTTATAAAGTATATTGGCCAAATTCTATAAATTCTTCTTAAATAAAACTTTTTTATATTTATTTTTCCTGTTATTACAAATTCACGATGTAAGATTGAAGTTATTAGAAAAGCTGATAGGCTAAAAAACAAATCGACCCCGATCCAACCATAATTTTTTAGAACATTAAAAAGCTCAATGTCAGTATTAAATTTACTGTGGTGTAGAAAAACTAGAAAAAACGCAAAAAATCTTAATCCATCTAATTCTGGGAAATAAAAATTAGAATTTTTTGATTTCATAATTTATTTTCCATAAAGATGTTCGATTATGAATGCAGGCCTCCTCCTTGAGTTCTCAAGATTTCTCCATAAATATTCTCCAATTATTCCTAATGAAATCATTTGAAAAGAAGAAACTAATAGAAATACCACCATCATGGTAGTCCAACCTTCAACCTGAATAAATCCAAAAAGTTTTGAACCTACTATAATTAGAGCATATATAAATGATACTAAACCCAGAATAAGTCCAGAAATTGTAATAAATCGCAAAGGAGCGTATGAAAAAGAAACAAAAGAATCAATAAACAGCTTTATTTTTTTCGAAAGGGTCCATTTTGATGTTCCAATTTCTCTCTTGTTTCTACGATATGGTATAGTCACAAAATCATATTTTAACCAAACTAATAAATACAATGAATTAGTGTTATTTTCTGACATTTTTAAAACTTCTTCTTTAAGTCTTATATCAAATAAACAATAGTCGAATCCTCCTTTCGGGAGATTTTTTAAGGCAAATTTTCTTATTAGATATTGATAAACGTTTGAAAAAAATTGCGATACAAAATTTTCTTCACGACTTTCTCTATTTGCTAATACTAATTTAATTCCACTTGTCCAATAATCGAACATTTTAATCATTAATTCTGGAGGGTCTTGTAAATCCGCCGTAATAACAATATTACAGTCTCCGGTAGCAACGGACATTCCTGCTAAAATTGCATTATAAGAGCCAAAATTGCCACTTAATTTTACGACCTTTACCTTCAAAGGGTATTTTGATCTAAAATTTAATAACTCAATTAAAGTATTATCCTTACTTCCATCATCTACCATCACATATTCAAAACAAACGCTTTCTGGAAACATTTTTTCATTGTCCAAAAGCACTTTTGTAGTTATCGGGATATTTTGCTCATTATAGTAGCAAGGAATAATAACTGATATCTTCGTCATTGCCAAAAAGATTTTATTGAATCACAGATAAACTCTATTTGTTCTTCCACTAACCCGGGATAAATGGGTAAGCTTAAGCATGTTTGAGCTATTTCCTCAGCTATTGGAAATGCTCCTTTCGAATATTCTGATACTTTGTATGCTTTTTGGAGATGGGGAGGCACTGGATAATGGATCATCGTATTTATTCCTTTGCTTTGAAGATATTTTTGTAATCCGTCTCTCTTCAAAGTTCTTATTACGAAGAGGTGATAAACACTTGAGGCATTTTCTGCCAACTCAGGTAATATTATTTGATCAAATCCTTTTAAATTATTCATATACCATTGAGCTATTTTTACTCTTTCACTATTCCAATTATTCAAATGGTTAAGTTTCAATTTTAAAAAAGCTGCCTGAAGTTCATCAAGGCGACTATTCATGCCCTGTAACTCATTGTAATATTTAATTTTCGAACCATAATTTCTTATGGTTTTTGAGCTATCCATTAATAACTCACTATTTGTTGTTATTGCGCCCGCATCTCCGAAAGCACCTAAATTTTTTCCTGGATAAAAGCTAGTGGCATTTATATCTCCAAAACTTCCTGTTATTATTCCTTTATACGTTGCTCCTTGGGCTTGAGCATTGTCCTCAATTACCTTCAAACTATTAGAATTTGCAATGTTCATTATTTCTTCCATCTCACAACATTGACCGTATAAATGTACTGGAATTATTGCCTTGGTTTTCGATGAAATTTTGGATTGTATCAATTCAGGATTAATGTTATAAGTTTTAATATTCGGCTCTACAGGGATTGGTTTAGCGCCAATACTACTTACTGCTAACCAAGTTGCAATATACGTATTTGAAGGAACTATGACCTCATCACCATCTTTAATACCTAGAGACTTTAGGGCAATTATTAGTGCATCCAAACCATTTGCCACACCAATTGCATGTTTGGTGGAACAATATTCAGCGTATTGCTTCTCAAAATCAATCACATTTTCACCCAATACGTACCATTGTGATTCAATAAAAGAATTAAATACATTAACTAATTCACTTTTAATGTCTGTATTCATTTTAGTGAAATCCAAAAATGGTATCATAGTATCAAAGTTTAATTAACCCTTTCAATGTTAGCTGGTATATTTGACCAGAATTATCAATATATTTTTCATTATCGATGGATTGTAATTTATCTCCATCTTCATTAACCCAACCCTTCAATTTTGCAGGATTTCCATAAACAAGCGCGTAATCAGGCACGTCTCTCGTAACCACACTGCCCATTCCTATCATCGAGTACTTTCCAATTGTAACACCTGCAAGTATTGTAGAATTTGCTCCAACGGATGCACCTGTTTTAATTCTGGTATGCAAATGATCAATGTATTTTTTACTTCTAGGCCTCGGATTGTTTGTAAAAACGACATTTGGACCAATAAAAACATCATCTTCAAGATGTGTGTTTTCCCAGATATAAACGCCAGATTTTATTGTTACGTTATCTCCTACTTTGACATTGTATTCTATGTAACAATGATCACAGATATTGCAATTTTCACCGATTTCTGCATTTTCTAAAATATGAACAAATGCCCAAATTTTAGTTCCATTTCCTATTTTTTTTGATTCAACTAAAGCTAAAGGATGTATCATAAAATCAATTAAACCCAAAATTTAATAAAATCATTGTAATCTCTTATGTAGTCGGATTCATCATAAGAACTTGATGCTAAAACTAATTGAATTGCCGTATGGCTATATTGCATGGTATGCCAAACATTTGGAGGAATGTAAACGGCCTTTGAGGGGTCTTCCAAAACAAAACTTTCAATATTACCTTTTCCATTATCTGTTGTAACAATTATTCGACCTGAAACCGCTATTAAAAGTTGTTCTGTTTTATAATGTGCATGTCTTCCTCTAACTATACTTTCTGGAGTGTAATAAGTCCAAAATATTCGTTCGATTTTGAAGGGTAAATCACTATTTTCGGCTATTGTTAAATACCCCATTGAACTCTCCCCAATTTTATTTAAATGCACTATCTGTGGCTTTTTATAACTCTCCTTCATTTTATGCATTTCTTTTAAAGTTTTAAAAATTCTTTCACGATGTTCTTGATATTATATTTTTCTATATTGTCTATTTTTTTTGCTGAATCAAACTTCCCTCTTAAAAAAGAAATAAATTCATCCTCTAACGGATTTGATGGATCTACATTCATAATAGGTCTCCTCGTAATTGCGTAATCAATCAATTTACTTGGAATTTGATTTGGCCGATTCACATTAGCCAAATTTAATAAGAAATCCATTTTTTCCAATTCCAATAACAATTCGTCTCTTGGGATTCCCTTTCTAATTTCTAATTTACCTTTTAATTTTTCTTTGTAAGGATCTATTAGAGCTGTATGATTGGAATATACTATGAATTTGAATGGCTTATCAACTGTGCAAAGCAGTTCCATGAATTTTCTTGGATTGCGAATATCTTCGTAAAATGTGCCAGCATACCCGAAGGTTGGAATTGAATTATTTGGTTCAACCTTTTCTCTGTTTTCATCAAAATCAAAGCCTTGTGGAATAATTTTGATTTTGTTCCTGTATTCCTCGTAATACCCGTTCGCAGCCTCAGGTTCTGGTACTGTAATGAAATCTGCTTGTTGACAAAAAAGATGTTCGTATTTCGCGAATTTCTGGGGATAGATATTTGTAGTATTGTTATTCATAAAGGGATCGCCACAATCGGCAATCCACGTTTTTGGAAATTGATTTGGGTTGTTTTTTCTGTAATAAGCAACTCCCCAATGAATTTGGTGTGGATCCGCTATCGAAATGACTGCGTTATAATCGTGATCTTGTTTAAGTATTTCCTGCACGCGATGGTAAAACTCAAAATTCGGAAATAAAAAGCGCTTACCTAATAATTTTCCAAATACCTTGTCAATGAAATAACGTTTTCCATCGCCATCACTGTTGTACGGATGATACATCCATTTTAAGGAAATGTTTTTCAATGTTATTGTAGGAAATTGTTTTAAAAACTCGGTATAATCGTATTTTCCTAATACAGCATAAACTGTTACTTTGTGTCCTTGTCGGGCAAATTCTTTCATTAGTTCCGACGTGCGGTGCGCACGCGGGGTTTGCATGGGGAAGATGTGCTGAGAAAGGATTAGGATTCTCATTTTTCTTTTGTCTTGATACAAAAGAAACAAAAAATCAAGAATTGATTTAAGCCGTTCGGCGAAAATTTTTTATCGACCAATTCACAAAAAGAACGGAAACAGGTTTCCAAACGACAAGCGCTTTTTGGAATTGGTATTGGATTCAAAATTTTCTTCATCCTAACTTTTGTAAATCTAGTCCTTTGGATCTTGGTAATTTCTTTTATAATTCGGAAATAATTCAATTAGTTTGTAGACGATGCGATTGGCGGTCTGCCCGTCCCAAAGTTCGGGGATGGAGAAAGATTTCCAGTTGTTGTGTTCGATTTGGTGGATACAAGTTTTTAGTTTTTCTAAATCGTTTCCGACTAATTCGTTGGATCCGTAGACAACTGTCTCTGGACGTTCGGTATTACTGCGAAGGGTTACGCATGGGATTCCCAACACAGTTGTTTCTTCGGTAATTCCTCCTGAATCTGTTAATACTCCTTTGGCATTTGAAACCAAATAATTGAATTCCAAATATGGTTGTGGATCAACTAATTTAATATTTGAAAAACTTTGATTTAATTTTTCAACCTGTTTTCTGGTTCGTGGATGAACGGGAAAAATCACCGGAATTTGAACTGAATAATCGATTGCTGAAAGGATTAGTTTTAGCCTTTCCAAATCATCCACATTCGATGGACGGTGTAATGTCAAGACAAAATATTTTGTTTTTTCTAACTTTTTGGCTGACCAAAAAACTGGTTCGCAAAATTTAGCTTGATTTTTTAGTAAGCTGTCAATCATGACATTTCCGACAAAGAAGATCCTGTCTTTTGAGATTCCTTCTTTCTCTAGATTCTCATTAGCAAAATGTGAAGTAGTGAAAAAATAGTCAGTAATACTATCTGTTACTTTTCGATTAATTTCCTCAGGCATGCTCCAATCGTTGGAGCGAATTCCGCCTTCAACGTGTGCCACTTTAATTCCTGCTTTTTTTGCCACAATAGAACACGCCAAAGTGGAGGTCACATCGCCGACCACCAAAACCAAATCGCACGGATTCTCCTTTACATACTTCTCAAATCCAATCATTATAGAGGCAGTCTGTTCCGCTTGAGTTCCTCCTCCTGCCCCAAGGTTTACGTTTGGTTCAGGAATACCCAATTGCTCAAAAAAATCAGAACTCATATTGGTATCAAAATGCTGACCTGTATGTACTAAGGAATATTCTAAAAACGCACTTATTGCTTTAGCCTCTTCTATCACATGGATTATTGGGGCTATTTTAACGAAATTGGGGCGAGCGCCTGCTATGAGGGTAAGTTTCATTTAATAGTTAATGGTTATCTGCCTCCGGCAGACAGGGTGGCTAATAGTTATCGTACTTCGGCTAGGCTCATTACAAGTTTTTTTCTGCCTTCGAAACTTCTGCAGAAAAGAGTAGTTTGACAAATTCATTGTAGTTGGTTTCGGCGTTGTAGTTTTGTTTCCAGTTTTCATAGGCAGCTTTTCGTTTTTGTTGTTTTACCTCTTCAGTGCTGGTAAGATACTTATGAATCATGGATACTACTTCTTTCAGATCAAAATCTTTTTCAACTAAAAATCCATTTTTGTTGTTTACAATTTCTGAGATTCCACCAACATTCGTTGCCAATATCGGAATGCCTGCCGATTGTGCTTCCATGATGGAAACAGGTATACCTTCTGATTCGCTGAAATTGATAAATAAGTCGATAAAATTTAGATTGTAAAAATTGAGAATTTCATCATTGGGAACAATTCCTCTAAAATTATAATCAATATTGATTAATGATTCTTCCGCTAATTTGAGAAGTTTTTCTTTTAGGATACCATCTCCAAAGTGAACCCATTTAATTTTAACATGAACCGATAATGACTTAATAAAATCAATAATCAATTCTACTCTTTTTACTGGTGTAAGTGTCGAACAACTGCAAATGGTAATCAGATCTGAACCGCTAATAAAAGGATGAGGATTCCTATTATTTATTTTGCCAAGTCGGGATAGCACTAGTTTATTTGTTTTGTTGAAATTATGAGCCAGTCGCATGTAGTTTATGCCATCCACGGAAATTGAGCTTGTGAGCGAAAGCTCATTCAGTAAATATTTTCGGTATGGTAAATAAGGTGGGTTGTTTGCATATAAATATACATCCCACCTATGGCAACGAGCAATGGCTGAACAACCTGTTTTTTTCCGAATACGAGCAATTGCCAACGCTTTGTAATCATGCCAATAGGAGTAGAGTATGTGTTTTGATGGGTCTGTTAATTGATGTTTGTAAAGAGTTTTCATGACTATTGATGATCTTACAAAATCTTCTACTAGAATTTTGAATAATAAAAAATTTGGCACGAGACCATATGATTTTTTTAAAGAAAGCAGTTCTTTAAATAAGGGTATAAAAAATAAACTCTGAAATCGAAACAAAATACGCTTAAAAAATCCAATTTGAGGAAGCTCAATTACCTGAACATTATGCGGGATTGCTCTTTTCGTATTATTAATTTTACTCGCACAAAGCACAATAATCTTTTCAAATTTTGACGAGATGATATTTATTTCATCATCTAAAAAAAATTCACCATTTGAATTTGGGTAGTTATCGGTAAGAAGAACTAGGTGTTTCAAGGTGGTTAGTGGTTAGTTAGTCTGACTGTATAAAGCGACTAGTTTTTCACAATATAATTCGATTTCAAACTGTTTAGCAAATTCGGCATTGAAATCACTTATTTCTTTATTTTGGTATACTTCTAATATACGATTCGTAAATAATTCAGGATCTGGTTTTTCTATCAAATATCCGTTTTTTCCATTAATCATTAAATCTCGGTTTCCAGACCCATCTAACGAAACAACCGGAAGACCTGAAGCCATGGCTTCAAGTAGAACTAATCCCAAGGGTTCGTAGGTGGCTGTATGTACATACACGTCAGATTGCCATAAGTACCCTTCTACATTTTCAACATTTCCTAAGAATTGACATTGGTTTGAAATTCCTAATTCTATTGCTCTATTTTGACCTTCAGTTTTTAGAGGACCGTCGCCGAGGAAAAGGCAATTCGCCTGAACTCCTCTTTCACGAAGCTCAAGGATGATATCGAGAAGAAATGTTTGATTTTTTTTGGGGACGAAGGAGCCGATGTTGATTAAGTTGAGGGTTGAGACTAAGGTTTGAGTCTGAGGGTTGTCCCGATAGCTATCGGGATTGAGGGTTGTCCCGATAGCTATCGGGATTGAAGGTTGGTTCTCGACTGGGTTCGAACCATTGGCTGTAGGACTTTTTTGAAAATCAGCTGGTTTTTGGAAGCGTTTGACGTCGATGGCGTTGTGTAGTAAGGTTACTGGGTATTTGGATTGGACGGATTTGATGTAGGATACAGTGTGTTTGGAGATGGCAATGAAATGCGTTCCTCTGTTTTTTTTGTATTGGTTAAATAAAGTTTGTTTTTCGTACCAATTCGTAATGTTTGTTTTTGAAATGGATGACCAGGACCAATTATTTAATTGTATCATGTTGTCGTGAACATGGCTGAACCATCGCGCATTTGGATAGTTACAAAAACGACTTACTAGTTCTGCTTCGAATAAATGGGTGTGGATGACATCCGGTTTAAAATTATCGATATAAACTTGAAGGTCAGAAACATTTACTATCCATTTTTTTGTTAATGAAAGTTTAACGGAAGATGGGATGATCGAAACAAATTCATTAATTTCTGAACTATCGTATTTTATATCATCTCTAAAAATTACCAAACCAACTTTCGTATTCTCTTGTTTGTTTAATTGTTTAACAATATCTATTACCAGACGCTCCGCTCCTCCTTTGGATAGTGTGGGTATGATGTGGAGGATTTTCAAGTTTATTACTCTTTACTTTTTAGAGCAAATGAAGAAGACACTGCTGCTGAAACGTGCAGATTTTCTGATTTTAAAAAATTGTGGGTAATCTGGATAGGGATACAAACAAGGTAATACAACTTTTTCAACTTTAAACTCATGTTCAACAATGTGCCGCCAATTTTTTACTCGGTAGTGTTTGATATCGTACCAAATCGAATTTGCTCTTGGGTAACTGTGTGAAAATATTCTAAAAATAAGTTTTAATCTTGCTAAACTTCCCTTTAAAAAAATACCTCTCAAAAATTCATAGAGTCTTACATGTGTTGTAAATAGAACTGTTGAAAATAAATTTAGCCATGCCATTGTGGCTGTTGGCATCCCGATAATCAATACCCCATCATCCTTCATCACTCTTTTCATTTCTTGCAATGCTTTAAATTCGTCTTCAACATGTTCCAAAACATGAGATGAATAAACAAGATCAAATTTTTTTGATTCGAATGGTAAACTTTCAGCAAATCCCTGATAAATTGTTGGTGAATTTACTAATTCCTTTAAGTATCTACCTACCCCATGAGCACCAGGGTTTGGATCAATTCCTTCGACTTTACAATTTCGTTCATTTTGAGCTTTAAACATAGCATAACCTGCCCCGCAACCTACATCCAAAAATGTAGTGTTATGTTTAATATTTTCAGAAATAGCATCCCACTCTTTATCGCGTATGACTTGTTGGCAAGCTTCTACAATGTTTTTAGTTGAATAAATGCTATAAATCAGTTTTCCAATCATTTATTAGAACTATTTATCAAAGCAATAGATTGATAATCTAAATGTTTTTCTTTTTTGAAAACTACTTTTATTTCTTTTTTTAAAAAATTATTAAACCAGAATGAAAGTTTTTTTGCTCCATTAACATTTACATGTTCAGGATCTCTAAATTCATCATCAGATAAAGGAAATTTTGACAAATCCAAAAACTTAACATTTGCTAATTCGGTTTTCAAAATACTATTAAAATCTGTTTCATTTACATATCCTTGATATGTCTTATGAAGAGGAGTTCTAACTAGAATTAGTTCAATATTACTTTCATCAAGAAATGTTATAATTTCTTTAAGATAATACATTTGAAGCTCTGAAACACCATTCTGAATTTCAATAAAATTCTCGTTTTCATGGTTTCCCCTTTTTTTATAATATTCTGACAATGTACCTTGTACAGATTTATACCCTCCAAATTCGATAGTGAAATTGCATGAAGTTCGACTTTTTTTTAGTAAATCTTTACACACAATCGGTAAGTTCCTAAAATAATTTAGCGGTTCATTTTTTACTATATACAAATGATCATCTCTTTTTACATACGGAAAATAAATAGCATAATAGTATCCCAAATATTTTTTTTCTAATATCCAACGTTCAATAGAATTGGATAAATGATTATTGGTGAATTCCAAAAAAACTCTTTCTAATTGAGGGTTTGCTCTAACTATTTCTTTTATCTTCGGAAGAGTATAAAAATAAGATTCTCCTGACTCACCCAAATTCTTGAAATTTTCTATTAACGAATCATTATATCCAAATTCAACATGGGAATGACCAAATATAACTTGCTTAATTTTTGCATCCATCTTAAAATTGTTGTTGCGTTTGGCCATCCAACTTGTGAAAAAAATAAAAACTAGAAACAACAATCCATTGCAGGTAAGAAAAATAGAAATTCTTAAAAGAAATCTTTTCATTAAAATTGAAAATAAATAAAGGCCTGTTCTTTTCCAGTCGAGAAAAAAACAAGAACAATAATCATTGTATAAAACGACCATCTCCACCAAAATGGTTTTGAGATGAACAGATTTTCAAGTGCAAAGTTTCCTTTTCGTCCAAACCATTCTAGAATGAAAAAAAAGACCACTAAAACAATTGTTGCCAAAGGCAAAATTTCGGGTAATTTT
>JACCDW011848388.1_pt1 | contig 13438 bp, 24 predicted proteins | sample 7449781 | NCBI WGS metagenome assembly JACCDW01 (sample SAMN15323449, study PRJNA562643) | freshwater metagenome | isolation source: river surface water | place: USA:Blue River Watershed | collected 2017-08-18 | reverse complement strand
TTCTAGAGAATGGTGAAACAATCATCATTCAGTATTAACCATTAAAAGGAGATAATTGATGGCTCAACAAATTAAAAAGAAATTTATCGACGGTGTGATTTTTACAGAGATCCAAGGCAATATTGATGCTGCGGTTCTTGTAGAAAAAACAAGAGCAGAAGGCGCAGAAGCGCAAGTTCTTGTAGACGCAAAAGCTTATGCAGACACTAAAAAAGATGAGGCGATTTTAGTCTCTGAATCTTACGCAGACGTAAAAAAAGCTGAAGCTATTGCGGACGCTCATGCTTATGCTGATCAAGTTAAGAATGATCTTTTGGGTGGGGCAGGTCCTGCTTACGACACTTTAAAAGAATTAGAAGTATTGTTGCAAAATGAAGATTCTGCAGTTGTGGCTCTAACTCAAGTTGTTGGTGAGAATCTTCAAACTGCAAAAGATTACGCTGATGCGGCTGTGCTTGTCGAAAAAACTCGTGCAGAAGGCGTTGAGGCACTGAAGGCTGATCTAACTTATGTTGACGGTCAACTTTATGGCCTAGGTTCTGTAAAAGCGGACATCATTTATGTTGATTCTCAAGACGAATTAAAACTTCAAGAAGCAAAAGATTATGCTGATGCTCAGATCGCAGCGATTCCTGCTGCTGATTTGACTCCATACCTTAAGCATGATGGCTCTGTGCCAATGTCAGGTTCTTTGAATGCTGGCAATTTTCCAATCGTAAACTTGCCACAAGCATCTGGCCTTGGACAAGCTGTTGAGTTTGGACAATACGCTGATGCGATGGCGGCGAAAGCTGATACGTCTTATGTTGATAACGTAGCTTCTGGATTTCAAGGATCAGTTGATGGATTGCAAGCTCAAATTGATTTGATCAATGGAGCAACTTGGAGGACAGAAAAAATTGTTTTAGGTGCTGGTGACTTGGTTTCAAAAAACCTTCTTAGTACGCCTTATGTTGGAACTGTTTTCTTGTTTGTTGATGCGATTCCAATGTGTGAAGGTGTTGACTTCACTGTTGACGGTTACACTTTGACTTTTGCTGGCGATCTAGTTTCTGGTTCAATGGCTTTGGAAGCTGGCGACGTTTTGCTAGTTAAATATCTTTCTTATTAGTTATTAGGCCCCTTCGGGGGCCTTTTTAGAGGATTAAAATGGAAAAGTTAAAAGCAAAATATATTGATTCAGCGATGGCAACCGATTCAGAGCTAGCGTCTGCGGTTTTTTCTTTGCAGTCAAAAATTGCCGGCGCATTTCCTTTTAATCCTGTAAAAACAAATTTATTAGTCGATGAAAATAGACAAATGCTCGTCTATCAAGAATTAAAGATTGATAGTGGCGAATTAAATATCAAAGGCGAAGTGGTGGTTTTATGAGTACAATAGTTTTAGCACAACAAACAACTCCGGCAGCTCCAAGTGTGGGCTTTCTTCGCATTTACGTAGATCAAGCTGATAGTGTGCTGAAAACTATCGACTCAAATGGTGAGATCAAGGCTTTTGATTTAATTTCAGATTCTCACATCGAATCCGTTATTGCTGGCCTTGTGAACAAAGCATGGCTTGATATTGAAAACGTAGAAAATACAGCGGATCTTGATAAGCCAATTTCCACCGCTACACTCGCAGCGCTAGCGCTAAAACAAGATGCACTTGCATTTACTCCCGAGAATGTAGCAAACAAAAATCAAGCAAATGGTTATGCAGGTCTTGATGCTACTGGAAAAGTTCCTTTGGAGTTTTTGCCTGCATCTTTAATGAACTTGCATGGATCTTGGGACGCCTCCATTAACACACCTCATCTTGAAGATCATGCAGTTGGTGTTGACGTTGGTGACGTTTATGATTGTACCGTTGCGGGCACTGTAGACTTCGGTCATGGTCCAATCGCATTTCAAGTTGGTGACTGGGCAATTTTTGGTGCAGATGGGCATTGGTATCTTTCACCGAACAGCGACATGGTTAGAACTGTGCAAGGGCGCATGGGTAATGTTGTCATCACTAAGAATGATCTTGGCCTTGAAAACGTGCCTAATGTTGATGCAACTATTGCAGAAAATATTACTCAAGATTCAACTCATAAGTTTGTAACGGATTCTCAAATTACAAACTGGGACGCAAAGCAGCCAGCAGGTGATTACATTACCGAGCTAACTGGTGACGTGACAGCAAGTGGGGCAGGATCTTCAGTTGCTACTCTTGCTAACTCTGGAGTGACAGCTGGGTCTTATGTAAATGCTAATGTAACAGTGAACTCAAAAGGCTTAATTACAGAAGCAATCACAACTCAATGGGCTTATTTATTAAGTTCCGCAGCAACATCTAGCTCCTCAACATACGCGCCAATCGCGGGATTAACTACCGCTTCATTGCCAATTGGAACATACAAATTTAAAGTTATTGGCCCATTTCAATCTGCAAGTGTGTCCGTGGGTATTGGACTAAGACTTAATCAAGTAACTGCGGTTATCGGCACGGTATCAGCGAAATGGCTTTGCTCACAGTCCGCGAACGGAACTGCATCCAATTTCCAATACGATCAACTTTCGACAACAACAAACGTAACCTCATCTGCTGTTCAAGTTGCAAATACAAATGTGCTAGTGGCGGGTGAAGGTGTTTTCAGCATAAAGACTGCGGGAACTGTTGCGATTGAACTTAGGAGCAGAACGGCTGGGACAGTAGTAACTTTGCAGCCTAACACTTACTTAATCATTGAAAAAATAATTTAAGCGCAATGAATTTGATAGCCCCACAAGCTATGATTTCAGTCTTTTTTAAGAGCGCGGGCCCTTCGGGGCCCATTTTTAATTTAATATGACACCTGAAAAACAAGTAGAACAAAGCGTAAGATTTTGGCTGATGAAAAATAACTTTAGCGTCGAGGTATTTGATGCCAAGGCTACTTTTTCAAAGGCGCATAATATGTATAAAAAATCCCAGAGTATGAAGGAAGGGGTTTCGGATCTTGTGGGGGTTTCTCCGCAGGGATACTTTGTAGCCGTTGAATTAAAGGCACCGAAAAAGGAAAAAGTTTGTAGACTAAAGCAATATCATTATCTTCGAGCAAAGATTGCATCAAATGGCTTTGGGCTTGTTGTATCAGATGTTTCTTTTCTTTCAGAGACATGGAAGTCATGGTTAAACCTTCGTTTGGAAAATAAGGAAAAAGAAGCAAGGGATTTTCTGCTTTCGCTTTTACCGAAAAAGGTTCAAGTGGGGAAAAGAATAGTAATGATTGAAAATTTTACTTAATCGCGTTCAATATTTTTTTGAACAATTCGTCCATCTCTCATTTCATAAGAGACATTTAAACGTCGAGCAGCTGAATATTCATTAAGGAGCTTTAAGTATTCAGGGTGTCTTGTTATTGCGAAATATCTTGGGGTGCCATGAGTATGGCAATGGCATCTTCTCTTTGCGACTTCAATTGAATAGCCATTGCCAATAACTTGGCGCATTTTAGTAATAGAGATAAGAATTTGTTCTTCAGTCATACCCCAAAAGGCTATGATTGCTCGGACCTTAAGTCATTCAAAAAAGCCTCTGTAATTTTTACAAATTCCTTTTGTGGGCCATCAAGTGACTTACCCTTGGCGTGCGACTCATTTAAAAGCCAAACAACATATTGGTGCAGCTTTGAAGGATCTACTTCCTTAAGCATCATTCCTTTGAAAGTGCCGAATGGGACTTTGTAATCTGCCAAATTAGCAGTCTCAACGAATGCATTCACATTCTTGGTATGTTCTTTGGGCTGATATTTAGGCGCAGCAGGCTTCTGTGTTGCTTCTGTGGCGGCCACGGCATCGTCGTCAATTTGCGGTAAGGCTACCATGCTGCTTAAGCTATATCTGCGGCCATAACTCATTCCTGATCCTACAGCCATCGGGTTAGACCAATCTTTACAAATCACGGGATAAATACCTTCAATGCTTTCGCCTGAAGAGTGCATTATGATTGTTTTAATAAATAATTTGTCATTGATCCAGACAGTTGGTTGAACCACAGCTAATTCATTCTCTGCAAATGGCTCTCTTATTGCGTCCATAACGCTCGCAAGAGTCGCAAAATGTGATTTAAAATGTGGATTTGTGGAATCCTTTACGGCGCCAATTATTTTTGCCTGGGCTTTACTGAGGGCCGCAGCAATCTTACTTACATTTTCCATTACTTTACTCCTACTTTAAGCGCAAAAACGTCTTCCAAATGACAGCCTGGGATATTATCGCCTAGTTTAAGCTGATCTTTGATGGCGTCTTTGCGGACATTGATTGTGATTGTTGAGACTTTGAAAATGTCAGGGATGACTTCATCATCTTCGATAATGAGCTTAGGCGCTGATTTGGAGAGCGTATATTTGACCAAGGATCCTTCTAGCTCAGCTAAACCTTGATTAAGCATGAAGTCTTTTATGGCAGCTTTCGCAGCTTCAATTTGTGCTTCAATTTCTTTGCGCTCTCTTGCAATGGATTGTTCTTGTTTTTTGAGTTCGCTGGCACGCTTTTCAGCATCATTTAAAGTAACAACAGCGGCATCAACGGCTTGCGGGGTCGAGTTTATTTGAATTAGTGCTTTCATGACTGCGGTTTATTAGGTGCTGAAAATAAGTGCAATCAATTATTCAAGAATGTTGGTAATCCTATAATTTTTGCAATGCATGAACTTTTTAAAATCTTTAGATCGTTCCACGCCGAAGTTATATCCCACACAGAACATGAAAAAGCCGATATTGATGCCAATAGATAATCCAAGCCAGAACATACTCATAATGGTAGCGTGAGGGAGTAAATTGTCAATAGATGGCCAATGATGAACCCCAGCATAATGCCAGCTGCAAAGGATCCGATGGTTATCGCTTTATCTTTCATCACTCCCCCGTAGTTTCTATTACAGGCCACGACCAGTGCCCAGGTTTTGGATCTTGCGAATATGGTGTTAAATTAAAATAACAGCCGTTTGGGTTCATTACAAAAAGATGGCAAGTTGTTCCATCATCACTAACTTTTGTTATTATTGCTGGACTTGGTTCTGGTTTATGTTCACCGTTTGGTGTTCCGAATTTATGATATAATACTATTCTGCCGATTGTTGGTTTCATCACTCCCCCGTAGTTTCTAATTCATAAGTCATTTCAAAAATGTCAGGCTTGCAAGGATAGAATTCGCCTTTGATTCCTTTAATTATCCAGTCATTTTCAATTGCAATAATAGTACCTTCTAAAGTTTCAATATAAATAAAAGGCATATCTTCATTGTCATATCCACCCGAAACAATGCCTTCTCCTCCTATCCAACTTAAAATCTTACTAACATTGTTGTTTTTTAATTGGATTGCTTCAATAACAACAGGTTTTTTTCTATATTTCATCACTCCCCCGTAGTTTACAGTTGAGATGTACCCTCAACGTGTCTTTCAACTCTGTCTTTTGTTCGTTTTTCTTGCCACATAAGAGCTTCATCGAGCTTGGTGATAGTCATTGCATTTTCTCGGCAAGGGAATTTTTTATTTAGTTCTTCAATCATGTGTTTAGCTACTGCAATTATATCAGTAACTTGGCAGCCATTCTTTCCATGTTCTTTAACTGGGCCATTCTGTAAAGTAAATGATAGTGAATTTTTATCATGTCTTACATAAATAAAATAAAACGGCCTAATAACTGTTTCAAACCAATGCCAGTCCATTGCACCAGAATCACTAAATTTGTCAGGGAATAAATCTTTTAATTCATCCATGACAATAATTTTTTCTTCGTTAACTTTTTTTATATTTTTTAATGTCTCTAAAGCCATTTATTCCTCCGTAGTTTCTAAATAGTCATTATATTTCTTTGCATTTTAAAACTTGCTCTATAGCGTTTGCGTTCATTAAACACTTTGCTCTAGTTTCTATTGTCATTCTTTGACAACTAATCATTTGACTGACAACTAATGAAATTAAAACAAATGCTACTATGGTAACTATAGTTTCTTTTAACTCCATCACTCCCCCGTAGTTTCTAATTGCTTCAGTGCTTTTCTTGCAAAATGACCTTTATCCGAGTCTAATATATAACTATGACCTGGAACATCTCCGTGGGCATAATTCGTTTCATCGGCATAAAATTCTAAAGTCTCTTTCACAATTTCAAGCTGTTCTTTTAGCTTTTCATTTTCTTTTTCATAATTACTAATTACTAAATTCATTGCAGCAATATCGTTGTTAAGCATTGTTTTAATATTTTCTTTTACAACTATTTCATAAAATTCTTTTCTTTCTTTCTTAGTCATTTAACCTGCACGCCTTCTAATTTTGAAAAATCCTGATTACCCCATGACAAAATCATGCTGTCAGTACCTGGATTAAATTTTGCTGGAATTAAATTTTCATCTAAAAATCTAATTCTTTTCCTTAAAAAAAATAAATGATCACAATCTTTCATGTATTCGCCTAAAGTTCCAGTCCTAGAAAAAATAAGGACAGATCCATTTCTATGTATTTTCATTTTATTTAACCATTTTTGTGATTCCGAATAAGGAGGATTAAGCCAAACTTTTCCATGCCATTTATTTATTAATCCATCATCATAAGGTAGTTCAAAAATTTGTTTTGCAGTTTTGTGAAATAAAAATCCACACGGATCTAAATCAAAATCATTTCCTAAAGATTCAATAAGCCATAACGGAGTCAACCAAGTATCTGTTTTTCCTTTATGAGATTGAGGATCTGTAGCGTTAAAACTCATTATTTTATCTCCAAAACTTTTTTTATGTCAGTTTGAAGTGTGTTTGCATCTACAGTGTTAAATTTATCTTTCTCTCTAAACTTCAGCATAGCGTCATATTCTTCTAACAACTCAATCGCAGCCTCAGCCTTTGTTTTCTTTTTAAGTGGTTGAATACAGACAAGACGAGCTTTGTTATTATCGCACGATTCTTTATCTTTTTCGTCACACCAATTGCCATTTGGAACGCCGTAAACTACTGGCGCATCTCGCAATGCTTTTTCAAGTTGATCTGCATCAACAAACCAAACATCCTCATCTGAATCATAATTATAAAATGCTTTTAATCCCATGGATTCGATCAAAGGATACTTACTCATTTAAACAACTCCTTCTTGAGATGATCGACGAAAGAACCTGACTGCCAGCTATTGAATGCAGCATCAATCATCTCTTCATTCACGACTACAGGTTTAAGAATCTTCTCAGGTTTTAAAATAATGCGCTCTTCGCTATGGATTGTCGTTTTATCGGCTTCTTCAAGCACGGCTTCAACAGCACTTGCACTTAGGAAAAAGAAAGAAGGATCATTGGTGTCCTGAAAAGGATCAAGATGCAGATATTTACGAATCAACGGAAACGGTAATTTAGTCATAATTCCCCCAAATATACTATCTTATGTTGAAAGATATCATTTATTTCTAAATAAAAATCACTCGCCTTGAAATCCAGTGTAAAGATTTCATTACAAGCTTCGCAGTAATAAACGTGGATCATAAGCTCTCCATAAAGAATAAGAGACCATTCCCCCTCACCTCACGTGAGCGACTAGGCTGACTTTGATGCCACATCTTGAAGGGGGCCGTTCAGCAACCTCAATCTTCTTTCTTCAAAAGAAAACTCAGGTTGGGGAACAGCGCGCTTAAGGCGGTCTCTTTCCTTAAACTCCCGCGTACTCCGTTAATGTTGCCTGCTAGATATATCCTAGCCCCTTTCCATCTTTATCAAAGATGTTGGGACTGCCACCATATTGACTCGGCTGATGCTGCTTATTCCCTGAATCCAGATCGGTACAACAACCTACTTGATCCCATCATTAAGAAACCTTGAAGCCTACTTGCCCATTGGGGTCTCTACCTTGTCAGCCAATACAATGGCGATGCCTTGTTTAACGAGGGTAAGGCCTTGCATACTCGAAGCTGTTCGACAGGGCTTAATCTGGTTTCTCGTTGGTGAGTAACTTACCCGATTATCTGAGACTGATTTGTCCCGAAGAAAAAAGAATTGACAGAATGTGTGTCATGACCTAGAAATTATTTATCGCATAATTTCAAGGTTGGTCAGTTTAAAAGCTGGCCTTTCTTATTTCTTGCCCTAAGAGTTATTGAATCCCTATAAAATTTGCAAATCTATTCGAAAATTGTCGCACAAAGTAATGCAGCTAGCCTATAACGAGACTTATGAAATGGTTTAAGCATTACGCCGATTCTTCACATAATCAGTTCATTCATGCCCTTATGAATGAGTTTGGTCATCTTGGCCCCTGTTGTTGGTTCTTTCTCTTAGAGTTATGCATAGATAAACTGGAATATGATGATAATGGCGTGGCGTACAATGTGTTCACATTCACAGAGCTAAATCTTAAGCAATCCCTTCTTTTATCAAGCAAAAAACTAGACCATTTTTTAAGATTTCTTGAAGAAAAACAGAAAATAAATTTCAAAAAAAATTCATTTTACTTTGAAATTGAGATTCATAACCTATTGAATTTATTAGATAGAGGGTCTAAAAAAGCGCGGGCAAAAACGCGCTCGTGCCGCGCTCAAGCCGCGCCTGATGCGCGCATAACTCGCAGTAAGAATGAAAAAGTGACATTGCTGTTCACAACTCAGATTTTCACTGAAGAAATCAAACAAAAATGGCTTCAGCTATATGCCCAAGACTTCCTTGATCGCGAGTTTGTAAAGATAGAGACCTGGCTTGCAGCTAATCCGAAAAAGAATAAAAAAACCCTGCGGGGATGGATCCAATTTGTTAGTAACTGGCTAGACCGAGGGTGGGGACAATATCAAAAGAATATCCCCACTGAAAAAGAATCGGTCTCTGATAGACTCGCAGCATTAAAGTGGGATTGATATGAACATAAAGCAATTCAATCAAGGAATCGAAATCATTACGAAAGTCTTTGGCGAAAATGTGATTAAGGGCCCACGGCTTGATCGCATTCAGACAATGATTTATGGCCGCATCTCAGGGGAAGGATTTATCGAAATTTGCCAATTCATGTGCGATAGCTTTCGCCATCCCCCTTTGCCAGTCGATTTTGATAAAGCTGTGAAAGATTGGCGCAAGAATTACTATTTAGAACATGGGCGGCATTATGCTGAAGAATTTAGAATTAAAACGGAAGAAGAAGCGCCCACTTGTGATTATTGCAATGATTTGGGGATTATAAGAATCCAGCATCATAAGCCTGATGATTTTGACTCTCTCATGCGCTGCCATTGTAAGATCGGGGAATTAAACACAACTCGCATGCCGCAGTGGGATCCTTCGCTTGCTAATGCCTATAAAAAAACCAAATGCCCGACAGAATGGTTTAAACCACAAGTCTCCAGGACTAATTCAGACAATGATATTTATTTTAAACTTACAAATGTTTTGGGAGAGTGGAAAAAGAAAAATATTAAAGCCGAAGAATACTGGCTACACCTCGGCTTTAAATAAGTTATAGATTGTAGTCGATTCTTAAGGTATTTAATAAATTAGTTAGGTTCATCACTCGCAGTGCTATCTCGTTCTCTTTAGCCTCAATTTCTTTATACTGTATAGAAATTGGGGCTTTTTTAATGCGAATCTCAGTAAGTTCTTCTTCTTCCATTGCTAATTGCTTTTTAATCATCTCGATTTGATTATTGATTGTTGAGGTCATTTTTTATCTTTCTCTTATAGCTATCAATTTTATGTTCGCAATATGCTGCCAACAACTTCGTCTCGTTTACTGTATATATTTCAGCCAATTTTCGAATAACTTTTGCGGGTGGAAAACTAACTCCTCGTTCCCAATTGCTTATAAATTGAGCAGTTGAATATCCCAGCTGAGTGCTAACATCTTTTTGCGTGAGGTTTTTCTTTTTCCTAGCTTGTAGTAAAACGTCTTTGAACATCTATTTTCTCCCGTTTAATGCGCTAAATATAAAAAAGCCGACAATCGCCCAAAAAGGCGCTGCCCATAAAAAGTAAAGTAGTGAAATCACAAGAACGGCAAAGAAGCCTAAAATGACATATATCTCGTATTGTTCTCGAATTTCTTTGATCGCAAGCAAAGCAAAAAGAGTTTTCATTTTATTGCTCGTTTATTTTGTAATGAATCAAATCAATAATTCTCCAATCTCCATTATTGAATTGGATAATTTCATTGATATTTTTGTGCCAAATTTCAGCTTCTAAAAAACAAATTTCTTTAGTTTTCAAATTATTCAAAACATAAAGTGTTCGCATATTAACCTCGCTATACAACTAATATAGCACTATGCAGCATTTTTCTCAACTTAATCTGTTTATCTATCTCAAAATAGGGCAAAATCAACTGTTTTTAGGCTAAAATGTATCAAAATGAGCCAAAAACGATTGTAAAAGTTACAAAAATGGCTAAATTATCTATATGGCTAAAAAAACGAAGTCTAAATTGCCACCGAAAGAAAAGCCAGAGGGTTACACTTTCGGAAGGCCGACAGATTACAAAAAAGAATATTGTCAGATGCTTATTGAACACATGTCCGAAGGTTTATCTTTTGAATCTTTCGGCGGTGTAATTGATTGCGATAAAGCAACCCTCTACAGATGGCTTGACGCGCAGAGCGACTTTAGCAACGCCAAAGCTATAGGGCGTCAGAAATCTCTTATATTTTGGGAAAAACAAGGCGTGAAAGGATTGTTTTCGATAGATGGGATTTCTCTTAATCCAACAGTCTATCGCTTGAACATGATAAATCGCTTTGCTTGGAAAGATAAAGCCGAAGAAGAAAAGAAAATTGAAATTCAAATGGATAAACTGACAGACGAAGAACTTTTAAAAATCGTTGCTGAAGCTGTTCAAAAACCAAAATGAAGTTAATCATCAATCTTCTTTATTTGGGTCTTTTTCCTTGGTTTTGCATTATCTTTGGTGCTTTCTTCGGATTAAGTTTTATCTACTTTCAAATCCAAAAAGTTGAACGCGGACACGTGCTAAGGGAGTATTTTTGGAACTGGTAAAAATCAGACTAAAAGAAAGCAAAGATGAGCCTTTTATTTTCAATTCTTGGCTTCAATCAAATCGCGTGCGGCATCCAAATATGCCGAAAAGTGATTACTTCTCTCATTACAAAATTCTGATTACAGAGATGCTGTATAAAAGCATTGTAATGATTGCTTGTGATCCTTCTGATCCTGAATTTATTTACGGTTACTTAGTAGTCAGGCCCCTTGATGATGTAAAAATCATTCATTACGCTTACGTAAAAAAACCTTTTAGAAAATTTGGCATTCTAAAAAAACTCCTTAGCGAGTGCCAGATTGATCTATCAAATCCCATTTGCGTAACTACAAAGGGGCCTGATTTCATTAAGTACCAAATGGTTTATAAACCAGAGTTAAAAACTATCTAGGGGAATATATGATTAAAATGGATCGCATCAATGTCGCTTCGGCAATCATGGTCGATGGGGTTACTAGAATGTCAGCAGACAATTCAATCGCTGATATTACTTACATCCCAGAAGAATCAAAATACATCATCATTGGACGCAAAACCAATCAAGAGACTTGGGTTCATTCTTCTAACATCCAATGGGCGAGACCTTCACTTGAACAAACAACTCGTTTATCTCGCAGCACAAGAACTAATAAAGAGGCGTAAAGCACGCGCCCCGATTTATGATGAGAGTTTTCCGAAGCAAAAAGACTTTGTTGCGGACAATTCGACTTTTGTCGGGGCTTGCTGCACTCGACGTTCGGGCAAGACTGTTGGCTTGGCTTATAAATACATCAATAAGGCCAAGCTGCATTCTAATATCATGATGCCTTACATTGCGCTGACACGTGATTCAGCAAAGAATATCATGTGGCCAGTCTTTCAAGAGCTAAATAAAAAGCATAATATCGGCGGTCAATTCTTAGAGGCCGATCTTACATACAAGATTGCTTCAGATAAAACTGTGAAGTTGTATGGGGCTGATATGGCGAATTTCATCAATCGCTTGCGGGGTATTAAGACTCCGATGGCTGGCATTGATGAAATGCAATCATTCAGAAATCACTTGGAAGAATTAGTTGATGATATTCTAACACCTGCTATTTCGGACTATGCTGATGGGCAGATTGTGGCAACTGGCACCCCTGGTCCAGTGCCAAAGGGCTATTTTTACGACATCACAACAGGTAAATCAGGCTATTCGGTTCATCGTTGGTCGGTTTACGACAATCCTTACATGCCAAACTCTCGCGAGTTTGTTGAACGCCTGATGAAAACAAAGAACTGGACTGAAACGCATCCTACTTATCGTCGAGAATGGTTAGGGGAATGGGTCGCGGATCCTGATGCTTTGGTTTATAAGTTTAGTTCAATCTTGAATGTCATTCGCGAAGTGCCACAGAAAGAATGGATGTATGTCCTGGGCGTAGACTTAGGTTATGATCCAGATCCTTCAGCCTTTGTTCTTTGCGCTTATTCTTTATGGGATAGAAATCTCTACATTATTGATACTCACAAAGAGAATAAAATGACTGTCAGTGATGTGGCCGAAAGAATTAGATATTACCAAAAGGCTCATCCTTATTTGCAAATCACAATAGATGCTGGCGCTCAAGGTAAGATGATTGCTGAAGAAATCACGCAACGATTTGGCATTCCGCTTGTTGCTGCGGAAAAAAATGGCAAAGCAGGTTTTATTGAAATTATGAACTCAGACTTTCAAAATGGTCTGATTAAATTAGTCGATTCACAAACAAAAGAATTACAAGAAGAACTGATGAACTTGATTTGGGACACTGAGAAAACTCAAAGAGTCGAAGATTCACGTTATCCAAATCATTTAACGGATGCTGCTCTGTATGCGTGGCGTTATTGCTATAACTACACAGCAAGAGACTTTGTAGAAAAACCAAAAAAAGACACAGATGAATATATGAATGAATGGTGGCAACAGGAAGCCGACCGTCTCGCTCAAAGGGAAATGAAAAAAGGGGAAGATGAATGGATTTAAAGAGAAAGAATCACATAAAAGAATTAGTTAAACTTGCAGTTGATAATAAACTCGATTTCCTTAAGGTAGGCGATATTGAAATCAAAAAATCAATTCACTTTAAACCGACCGATATGAAGAATATGATGCAAGGACCTTTAGAGACAGAAGAAGAACTTTTGTACTGGTCATCAAATCCTAATCCTATGGCGGTGAAATAATGAAAGAAGTAATCGAGGAATACATTGGCGATAAAAAGATTGGCAAAGATAAATTCACGACACGTTGGTGGAATGTTCCCAAAGAAGAAATCTACAAGCACGTTTTTGGCACTGTTGATATGCTTGAAAACAGGCAGACATATAGATCATTGGCTAACATTAAGCACGCTCGCTTGTATTCGAATCTTGAAATTTTGGGTGTTTACACTGGCATTTATACTGCTCCTGTTAATGATTACATCCTACCAAATCGTCTTTCATTAAATGTCGTTAAATCTTGCGTTGATACTGCAACAAGT